>Ga0154615_121_pt1 | contig 54345 bp, 57 predicted proteins | sample Rifle2008BG13ft_FD_116044 | JGI IMG/M metagenome (GOLD analysis project Ga0154615, IMG submission 116044) | Candidatus Nealsonbacteria bacterium RBG_13_37_56
ACAGATTCACACATTAACGCACAAATGGGCCATTTCAGGCTCATTTTGCGTTAGAAATGGGCATTATTTCACACGCATCTTGTATTGTACAACACTCTATCTTGCTTTTATTTTTTGACTATATTAAAATAAAAGTGAATCGGGAGGCTGCACCCACAAAAGACTTAGTCAGGGGTTAACGCTCCCGATTCATTATTATGAGATTCCAAGAAAATGTTTCTTTGGCCGATCAGACCAGTTTTAAGATTGGCGGGCCGGCTAAATACTTTTTTGCCGCCAAGAGCAAAGAAGATTTAATTGAAGCGATTAAAAAAATTAAAAAACTTAAGCTCGCTTTTTTTATTCTGGGCGGCGGGAGTAATGTTTTAGCTTTAGACAAGGGATACAACGGTTTAATAATAAAAATAGCCAATCTCCAGTTTTTAATTCGCAATTGCAGCATTCATGCGGGAGCAGGGTTAAACTTGGCAAAATTAGTGAACCTTGCAACAGATAAATCATTAATCGGTTTAGAATGGGCTGCGGGCATACCGGGAACAGTGGGCGGAGCAGTTTATGGCAATGCCCAGGCCTTTGGGAATAAAATGTCCGATTGCATTAAGAGCGTAGAGGTTTTTGATATCAAAACTTCCAAAGTCAGGACTCTTAAAAAAAGAGAGTGCAAGTTTTCTGAAAAAGAAAGCATTTTTAAAAAGAAAAAAAACTTAATAATTCTTTCTGTTATTTTAGAACTGGAAAGAGGCAATAAGAATAAGATTGAGAAAAAAATCAAAGAGCATATATGTTTTCGGAAGAAAAACCAGCCCTTAAAATTTCCTTCAGCCGGATCGGTTTTTGTCAATCAGCCGGGAAAACCCGCTTCTTCTTATTTAATTGATCAATCTGGATTAAAAGGAAGAAAAATAGGAACCGCTCAAATTTCAGAAAAACACGCTGGCTTTATAATTAATAAAGGCGGGGCCAAAGCTAAAGATGTTTTAAAACTGATAAAAATAATAAAGAAAGAAGTTAGAAAGAAATTCAAAGTTTCTTTAAAAGAAGAAATCCAGATTATTAAAAATTAAATTTTTGATATAATTAATAATATAATTATAATAAAAATATGAAAATAACAATTAGAACCAAAAACCTAAAATTAGACCAGGATTTAAAAAATTATGTTGATGAAAAAATAGGCAAAACCTTAGAGAAGATTTTAATTAAAGAAAGGCCGCCTCTTAAGGCAGGGGTAGAACTAATCCGAGTTACCCAGCATCACCAAAAAGGCATGGTTTTTCGAACTGAAGTCAATCTTATTTTGCACGGCCATGAAATTATCGCCGAAGCAGGAGCTGGCAGCATAAAAGAAGCGATTGACCGGGTGAAAGACGAGTTGGAAACAGAAATTGAAAGACACAGGGGCAAAGAAAAAGATTTGAGGATAAGAAAAGAAAGATTCTTGAAAAAACTCCTGCGTTTATCTCCTTTAGCTATGTTTAAAAAAAGAAAAAGAAAGAATTGATATGTTTGAAATTATATGAAACAAATTATAAATAAGCTATGGATTGATGAGTCGGGTGATTGTGGGTTTAAATTTAATAAAGGTTCTTCAAGATTTCTGGTTATCGTTGCAATTTATTTAACCAATGAAAGCGAAACAGAAGAGGTAATTAATCAATTAAAACTAGAATTAAATTTAAGTAAAGATTATGAATTCAAATTTTCACGTTGCAAGAATAAATTTAGAAAAGAGTTTTTTAAAACAATTAGAGATTTACCAATTGAATATAAGGCTATTGTTGTTGATAAGAAAAAACTTAGTCCTGTTGATTTGAGATTTCAACCCCAGCAATTATATTGTGAATCAGTTAGAAGATTGCTTTATGATAATAATCCGCCATTAGAAAAAGCTATTTTAATTATTGATGAAGCAACAGCGAAGATTCATTATAAAGAGTTTAACGGGGTATTAAACAAATATTTAAGCAAGAATATTATTAGCAAAATTAGACAAAATAGGTCAAAAAATAATACAATGATCCAGATTGCAGATATGGTAGCAGGAAGTATTTTTAGAAAATACGAGAAAAATGACAATCTATATTATCAATTAATTAAAAATAAAGAAAAAATTCTTATTGAATTTTAAACAAAATAAAATCCCATTTACCTGTACTCATAGAGCCTTGGATAAATGGAGATTATTTCATTATACCAAATCAAAAAACCTTGTCAAGAGTTTGACTAATTTTATCAGTATGATATACTGCGGATAGTAGTAATGTGGATAGCAAGAAAAATCCACTAACCTTAAAAATTCAAACAAGTTGAAAATACAGAAAGGAAGGCATAATTATGGTAAGTTCAGGCGTAATGGGTATTGGACTCTTTGTAGGTATTTTGGGAGCAATAAGTGCTCTTTGTCTGTCTCTGCTTGTGTTTTGTTCAATAGAAAAACATTCGGCTTCTTACGCCGCAATAGCTGTATTCACTGGGCTTATAGCCATTTTTCTATTTACAGTATGTGGGATTATATGTGGATACGGTTTCGTACATTAGTGTTATGATGTAATGCAAAGGATGAAAAAAATGAGCGGTTTTTAAAAGAAAACCGCTTTTTTATTTTAAGAAAATATGATATGATAAATTTACTAAATTATGTCTATTTTAACTAGGATTTTGGGGGATGCTAATGAGAAGTATCTCAAAAAGCTTCAACCAATAATTGAAAAAATCAATTCTCTGGAGCCGGAGTTTGAAAAGTTTTCCGATCAGCAAATAAAAGAAAAGACCAACGAGTTCAAACAGAGGCTGGAAAAAGGGGAGAGTCTGGATGATATTCTTCCTGAAGCTTTTGCTTTAGCCAGAGAGGCCGGCAAAAGAACTCTCAATCAGAGGCATTACGACGTCCAGATGATCGGAGGAATTGTTTTACACCAGGGCAAAATCGCGGAGATGAAAACCGGAGAAGGAAAGACATTGGCTGCCACCTTGCCGGTTTATTTAAATGCCTTAACGGGAAAAGGAGTGCATGTGGTAACAGTTAATGATTATTTGTCTAAAAGAGACACTATCTGGATGGGGCAAATTTACGACTTATTGGGACTTAAAGTCGGCTGTATAGCGCATGAACAATCTTTTTTATATGATTCTCAATTTAAAGAGAAAGATCAGATTAGAGATGAGTTAGGCGGTTTTAAGGTTATTGAAGATTTTTTAAGGCCGGTGCCGAGGAAAGAAGCTTATTCGGCCGATATTACTTATGGGACCAATAATGAATTCGGCTTTGATTATTTAAAAGATAATATGGTTTATGATTTGGAAGATAATGTTCAAAGAGGTTTTAATTACGCCATTATCGATGAGGTTGATTCTATTTTAATTGACGAAGCCAGGACGCCTTTAATTATTTCTTCTCCGGGCGAAGAATCCACTGATAAATATTATCTTTTTGCCAAATTAATTTCCAAACTGAAGCCGGAAGAAGATTATGAGATTGATGAAAAAATGAAAGCAGCAACTTTCACCGAAGCAGGTCAGAATAAAATTATAGATTATTTAAAAATCGATCCCTGGGCGGAAAATGATATTGCTGTTACTCATCAATTAGAAGCTGCCTTAAGGGCCAGAACATTTTTTGAAAGAGACAAAAATTATGTTGTAAAAGAAGGCCAGATTATTATTGTCGATGAATTTACCGGCCGATTAATGCCGGGTAGAAGATGGTCGGGCGGGCTTCACCAGGCAGTTGAGGCAAAAGAACATGAGATAGGAGGGCATCCAGAAGTGAAAGTTCAACAAGAGTCAAGAACTTTTGCTACTATTACTTTTCAAAACTATTTCCGGCTTTATAGTAAATTAGCCGGAATGACCGGGACAGCTGTTACTTCGGCTGAAGAGCTGGATAAAGTGTATAAATTAGAAGTTATTATTATCCCGACCAATAAACCCCTAATCAGAAAGGAGCTGCCTGATAGGATTTATAAAAGTTTAGAGAGGAAGTTTGAGGCTGTTGTTAAAGAGATTAAGCAAAGGCACGAGAAAGGACAGCCGGTTTTAGTGGGAACGGTTTCCATAGAAAGGAATGAGTATCTGGGAAAACTTTTGGAAAGGGAGGGCATTCTCCACCAGATTTTAAACGCCAAACAGCACGAAAAAGAAGGAGAAATTATTGCCCAGGCCGGAAAATTGGGAGCAGTGACTATTGCTACCAATATGGCTGGCAGGGGAGTAGATATTATTTTAGGAGGCAATCCGCCCGGTAAGGAAGAACAAAAGAAAGTTATTGAATCGGGCGGGCTTCATATTATTGGAACAGAAAGGCACGAAGCCAGAAGAATTGATAATCAATTAAGGGGAAGGGCGGGCAGGCAGGGCGATCCTGGTTCTTCCCAGTTTTTTGTTTCTTTAGAAGATGATTTAATGAGGATTTTCGGAGGAGACAGGATAAAAGCATTAATGGAGACAATGAGAATTCCCGAAGACCAGCCGATAGAAGCCAGAATAATTTCTAAAGCTATTGAATCGGCCCAATCAAAAGTTGAGGGCATGAATTTTGATGCCAGGAATCATATTTTAGAATATGACGATGTAATGAATAAGCACCGGGAAGTTTTTTATAGAAAAAGAATAGAAATTTTAGAGAAACACAAAAAGGGAGATTTGAAACAACATCTTTTAGAAATCATAAAAAAAGCGGGTTTTTCTGAAAAAGATTATGAGAAAAGAGAGCAGGAAATAGGAGTAGAAAATATGAGACAAGTTGAAAAGCTTGTTTGTTTAAAAGTTCTTGATACTTTTTGGATAGAGCATTTGGAAAATATGGAACATTTGAGAGATTCGGTTCGTTTAAGGGCTTACGGCCAGCAGGATCCTTTGGTTGAATATAAAAGAGAGGGTCATAGAATGTTTCAGCAATTGCTTCGGGCGGTTGATTTAACTATTGCCAATTCTATTTTAAAAGCCGAGCTTCGTCGAGGTCCGACCTCGGATAAAAATCCGAGGTCGGACCTCGTCGGAACAACTCCAAAGGGCAAAATAGGCCGCAACGATCCCTGCCCTTGTGGCTCCGGGAAGAAATACAAAAAATGCCATGGGAAGATTTGACAAGTTTGGGGTTTTGTGATAAGATTAAAGAATCGTTAAAAAACACAAAGCACATTAAAAACTTTTCTTGGAGAAGAAAAATGAGCAATAGAAAAGAATATATCCCCGAATTAGTTAATGCAGGTGGTATCTGTTTTTTCTTTTATAGAGGCCTATTCAAACTAACCCATCCGATCAGGAGAAAGAAACCAAAGATCGGAAGAAATGATTTATGTGAATGCGGTTCAAACAAGAAATTCAAAAATTGCTGTGGAAAGGAATGAATATGAAAGAATTTTTTAAAAAACTCATATATTGGATCATTTTTCCGTTTGTTTTTATTGCCTTTGTGGTGAGTTGCCATAAAGAAGATGAAGAAGATTGAAAACTCTTGGAAAGGAGTAAAAGATGAAAAGATTAAAAAGTACAATTAAAAAGTTAATTCCTGTAAGTAGAAAGGAAAAAGCTAAAAGAATTGAGAAAATGAAAACCGGAATAGCAGCTTGTTTAGCGCGCATAGATAAAAGCGAATTTAAGGACATTTTACCTCAATAAAAAATAAGGCCTCTTGGGAAGAGAGGCCTTTTAATTTTAAAAGAAATGTGTTATAAAAGATAATACGATAATAATATGACTAAAAGAAGAGTTTATTTAAGCTTGGTTGGAATTATTGCGCTGGCTTTTTTGGCTGGAAATTTAGCTTATCCAAATTATCTTAATCAAGGGATCGGTTTTATCAATAATAAGCTTGGTTTCAGGTTTTCTTATTTCTGGGACGTCCCTTTTAAATTAGGCCTTGATTTGCAAGGAGGAACTCATTTGATTTATGAGGCTGATTTGTCTGGCATTGAAGAGAAAGATTATTCTTCAGCTATGCAGGGCTTAAGAGATATTATTGAACGAAGGGTTAATCTTTTCGGAGTGGCTGAGCCGGTAGTTCAAACTCAAGAATCTTCCGGCCAGTACAGATTAGTAGTGGAGTTGGCAGGAATAAAAGATCCGGCTGAAGCGATTAAAATGATCGGCCAGACCCCTTTCCTTGAATTTAAAAGACAGCGGAATGAAGAAGATAAGCAGAAAATTCTTGATAAACAAAAAGAAATTGAAGGAATGAGCTATGAAGAATTTCAGCAGGTAGAGGGCTGGCAATTAGCTTTTGACGATCCTTATTTTGAGCCCACTTCTTTAACTGGAAAATATCTAGAAAAAGCTGAACTGGCTTTTGATCAGCAAGTGGGAACTCCTTTGATTTTGCTTAAATTTGATGATGAGGGTTCAAAGATTTTTGAGCAGATAACATCAGAGAATGTCGGAAAAATATTGGCTATCTATATTGATGGCATGGCTATTTCTGCTCCGGTAGTCAACGAAGCGATTAGCGGGGGAAGTGCCCAGATCACTGGAGATTTTACTCTTGAAGAAGCCAAAGAATTGGTCAGAAATCTTAATTCTGGGGCATTGCCAGTTCCTATTAAGCTGATTTCAGAACAATCAGTCGGGCCAATTTTGGGCAAGATTTCCTTAGAGCAATCTTTAAGGGCTGGCGTTTTTGGTTTTTTAGCGATTCTTTTATTCATGATTATTTTTTATCGTATTCCTGGTTTTTTCGCTTCTTTGGCTTTGGTAATTTTTGTTTTTATAATTTTGTCAATATTTAAATTAATCCCCGTTACCCTTACTTTGGCCGGTATTGCTGGTTTTATTTTATCTATGGGTATGGCGGTTGATGCTAATATTTTAATCTTTTCTCGGATGAAAGAAGAATTGAGAGAAGGGAAAAGTTTTCTAATTTCTCTTCAGGAGGGAATCAGAAGGGCCTGGCCTTCAATTCGCGATGGGAACTTCACAACAATTTTAGTTGGTTTAATTTTGTTCATTTTCGGAAATAGTTTCGTTAAAGGATTTGCTTTCACCTTAATTATTGGTAATTTAATTGGCATGTTTTCAGCGATTCTGATAACTAATATTTTTTTAAAATGTTTTATCGGTAATAAAATTGAAAAATTTAAATGGCTTTTAAAATAATATGAAAATAAATTTTCCTTACAGTGCGAACATTAATTTTTTAAGATATTCAAAAATTTATTATATTTTTTCAGGCATTTTGGCTCTGTTGGCGATATTTTCTATTTTTGTTTTTGGGTTAAAATTTGGCATCGATTTTTTGGGCGGCAGTATTCTGGAAGTTGATTTTGAGAACAGGCCGGAGAATAAAATAATCCAAGAAAAGTTAGCCAATCTTAATTTAGGAGAAATTGTTGTTCAGCCAACCGGAAATAACGGAGTAATTTTAAGAATGACCGAGATTAGTGAAGAAACCCATCAGGAAGTCGTTTCTAAATTACAGGAGATTTCTCCGGTTCAAGAGAAACGTTTTGAAACCGTGGGCCCGAGCATAGGCCGAGAACTTCGCAATAAAACAATAATTTTGATAATCGTCTCTTTAATCTCGCTCTTAATTTATATTGCTATCGCCTTTAGAAAGGTTTCTCGGCCGTTGTTTTCTTGGCAATACGGAATAATTTCCATTATCGCTCTTTTGTTTGATATTTTAATTCCAATTGGTCTTTTAGCTTTGTTGGGAAAATTATATAATGTTCAGTTTAACATTCCTATAATCACGGCTTTGCTGACTATTTTAGGATATACAATCAACGACAAAGTTATTATTTTTGACCGAGTCAGAGAAAATATTACCTGTTTTCGGGGAGAGGGTTTTAAAGATCTTGTTAATCGAAGTTTGAATCAAACACTTAGTCGTTCTCTAAGCACCGGTTTTTGCACGCTTTTGGTTTTAATTTCTCTGTTTTTCTTTGGCGGAGAAACTCTCAAATATTTTTCTTTGATATTAATTGCAGGCATTGCGGTGGGCACTTATTCTTCTATTTTCTTAGCTGCTCCGTTTTTAGTTTCCTTGTATAATTTCCGCCTCAAAAGACAATAAAATATAACAGAAAGGGTATTGTAAGGTGTTATTATAAAAGTGTGTTAACGAAACATATGTTCTCTTAAGGTGAGATTAATTTATTAGTAAATATGAGTAAATATGAGTAAATATGAGTAAATACAAGTATTATTTTAAGAAACCAAAATCAGAGATTACTAAAGATATTTTGAAATCATTGCTAATCTCTGGAGCAGTTTGTCTTGTAGGAGGTTCGCCTTATTTCGCTTTAAATTTAATAAAGAGTTTTAAAAATAATAAAAAATACAAACAAAGAAAAGCCTATGATGCTTTTTATAGATTAAAAAAAGACGGTTGCATAGAAATAAATAAGAAGGGCCATCAAATTTACATAAAGTTAACAGACAGGGGAGTAAGAAAAGCCAATTGGATGCAGGTTAATGAATTAAAAATAAAAAAGCCAAAAAAATGGGATGAAAAATGGAGAATAGTATTTTTTGATATTTCCAATTTAAAGAATTTTTATAGGAATATTTTCAGAGGCAAATTAAAAGAATTAGGATTTTATCCTTTGCAAAAAAGCGTTTGGGTTTGTCCATATAAATGCAAAGACGAAATAGATCTGTTAAAAGATTTTTTAGGAATGGCAGATAGAGAAGTTAGATTAATTGTTTCTGAAGATATTGGTGATGACGCTGTGTTAAGAAAAAGATTCAGAATATAGATAGAACAAAAGTGCGTTAATAGAACATATGTTCTCTTAAGATGTATAGTATTAACAATAATTTATAATAAAAAATGCCTCAAGAAGAGGCATTTGTTTTCGCATAAGTTTGCATGAGATTAACTCACAGTAAACTTTATTTGTTTGGAGCGAGGCCGAGACGCTGGGAGATTTTACAGGATAAGAAGCCAAAGCCAGCTCCTATAATCCCGGCAGAAATAACTGCAAAAGCAGATTCTGTAGTAGTTTCTGCGTTTCTTCCCCAGAACAGGCAGGAAATAAGAATAGCTAAGGCGCTGTAAAGAGCGCTGGCAATTCGTCCTTCAGAGTGGATGAGCCTGATTAGGATACAGACAAACCTTATCAGAGAAACGACGATTCTCAGGAAGAACGGAATGCCAAAGTAGAAAATCGCAAAAATAATAAACGCGATTCCTTCTATTGACCAGCGGAATAATCGGGCCACTGTTGGTGTTGTTTTTGCGAACCCCTTTTTTTCTAAGGCAGCAATTTTTTCTTCCGTTGTTATTGGTCCTTCTGTTATAAAAAATGGGAACCAGAATTTCTTTTCTACAAAAGTTATTCCCAACCAAGCAAGCAGTAAAAATAGTAAAGCAGGAACAATTCCCGCCATAAGCCATAAAAAACAGGAAATAGCGAAACTGTAGATAAAATTTTCAGTATTAACTGCACTTATATCTCCAATATCTTCTGGCGGACGAGAACAGATAAACAAGTAACTCAAGACAATTGTCGGAAAAATGGAAGTTGCAAAGCAAAATTTGAAAAATGCGCCTGTTTTCCAATTTCTTACTTCTTGGTCTGTCTTAAGCCACCAGTCAGAGATATAGCCGAATGTTTTTTTCCAGGCAAGAGATGCTTTTTCAAAAACTTGACGCAAATCATAGCAAAAATATGCTAATATTGCGCCAGCAGTCATACCTGTTGTTACCCAGAGCCAGCTAAAGATTGGCTTAATAGTCAAAGCGACCAACATTCCAAAGATTCCGCCGACAAGGCACGCTACTGCTCTTTTTCTCGTTTCCATTTTATGGTCTCCAAAAATAGGTTGTGAATGTGCTAAATACTTTACAATACGATGTTTGTATGATATCATAAGATAATATTAGCGTCAAGCATTGACATTGGTTTTGAAAAATGTTTAAATAGAATAATAAACGATCCGAATATCATCCGAATTATATCCGAATGACCCGAATAAATTATTTTATAATTTTATATTCGTAGATTAGGATATTATTCGTAGATTAGGATTATATTATTTATGAATTATCAAAAAATTTGTTCAGATTGTTTAAAAGATTTAACTCCCAGAACACTTGATGTAATTGAGAGGCGTTTTGGTTTGAAGGGCGGAGAAAGAGAAACCTTAGAAGCAATCGGCGCAACTCACAGTATTACCAGAGAAAGAGTTCGTCAGATTGAGCTGGAAGGGATTTTAAAAATAAAGCCTCAATTAGAAAATAATCAAGAGCTTTTTAACGATTTTAAAAAAGTTCTTTCTGGATTCGGGGGTTTAAAAAAAGAAGATGAATTGTTAGAGGTTTTTGGCGGAAGCAAATTAAAAAACCATGTTTATTTTTTGCTCAGCAATTTAACCGGTTTTAACAAATACCAAGAGGATAATAATTTTTATTCTTTTTGGAATAGTGAAAAAGATTCTTTTGCTAAAGCTAAAAAAGTGGTAGAATCAACTATAAGCAGATTAAATAAAGAAAAGAAAACTTTTTCCTTAGAAGATCTTTTAAAGGACCAAAAATTGAACAAAGATATTTTCGCTTCTTATATAGGGATTTCCAAAAATATCCAGAAAAATTCCGAAGGCCAATTCGGGTTAAATAACTGGATTGAAATAAATCCTAAAGGAGTGAAAGACAGGGCCTATTTGGTTTTTAAAAGAGAAGAAAAACCCTTGCATTTTACTAATATTGCTTCAATGATAGAAAAACTTCCTTTTTCAGGTTTAAAGAAAGTTCATACTGCCACTGTTCATAATGAATTAATAAAAGATCCAAGATTCGTTTTAGTGGGAAGAGGCCTTTATGCTTTAAAAGAATGGGGTTATGAACCCGGGATTGTTAAAGATATAATTGCTAAGATTTTGAAAGATTCTAAAAAACCCTTGTCAAAAGAAGAGATCTTGAAAAAAGTTTTAGAACAGCGTTTTGTAAAAGAGAATACCGTTGTTTTAAATCTCCAAGACAAAAGTTATTTTTTAAGGAGCGATCAAGGAAAATATACAATAAAGCAGGCATAAAATAATGCTTGATTCATTAAAAACTTTAATTCAAATATTAACTCCTACTTGGGAGATTATTAAAATTTGGTGGTGGCTATCATTACCTTTTATTTTGTGGCCGCCTTTTTCTTTTCTCTGGCTTTGGTGGAGGAGAGAGCTTTTTCTTAAAAAAAATAAACGAGTTCTGCTTGAAATTAAAATACCCAAGGAAGTCCTTAAGCCGATCAGGGCTATGGAAGTAGTTCTTGACGGTTTATGGCAGATTCTTTATGACGCGCCTGACTGGTGGGAAAAATGGGTGGATGGAAAGCTGGTTATGGATTATGGTTTTGAAATTGCTTCAATTGAAGGAGAGCCTCATTTTTATGTCAGGATTCCCGGGGCCAATCAGGATGCAATAGAATCGGTTATTTATTCTCAATATCCTGATGCAGAAATTTCAATTGTTGAGGATTATATTAAATCTGTGCCCCAGGATATTCCGAATAATGACTGGGATCTTTGGGGGGCTGATTATAAGTTTTTAAAGTCCAATCCTTACCCTATTAAAACCTATCTTGAGTTTGAAACGGAAAGAGAAGCATTGGAAGAGAAAAGAATTGATCCCATAGCAACCTTGCTGGAATCAATGGCCAAGATAAAGCCAGGAGAACAGTTTTGGGTTCAGATTTTAGCTACTCCTGTTATTAATGCCGAAGTCCCTTGGGTGACAGAGGGAGAAAAAATAAGGGATCAACTGGCCAGAAGAGTAGAAAAGAAACCGGTTCAAAGACCCCTGCTTTTAGAAGCAGTTGACGTTTTAATTACTGGCCAGCCTCCAGGCGGACCGCAAGAAGAGAAGAAAGATTTTCTTCCTCCGGAAATGAAGCTTACTCCCGGAGAAAGGGATATAGTTGCTGCAGTAGAAAAAAAGATGGCTAAAAGAGGATTTAATTGCAGCATCAGATTTATCTATCTGGGGAAAAGAGATGTTTTCTTTAAGCCAAAGCTTCGTTTGGGGCTTGGTTTTTTTTCTAATTTTGGGACTCAGAATCTTAATTTTTTAGCGCCTTACGGCCAGCCGTTTATAACCAAGATTAAAAAAAGCTGGTTTTTGCCTTTCAATATTTTTATTGATAGAAGGCTTTATTTGAGAAAAAGAAGCATTTTTAGAAAATATACAAAACGGGACTATCCTTTATTTCCAGGAAATCCTAAGTGGCCTTCTAATTTCATTCTTAACACAGAGGAATTAGCCAGTATTTTCCATTTTCCAGGCCGAAGAGCTGCTATGGCTCCATTTATTCAAAGAATTGAAGCTAAAAAAGGAGAGGCTCCTCATGGCCTTCCTACTGATTAAGTTTCTTTAAAAACTTGTAATATGAATAAAGATATAAATTTCTTTGCCGAAACTAATTTTCGGAATATCAGGAAAAAATTTGGCATAAAAGTAGATGACAGAAGAAGGCATGTTTATGTTGTCGGAAAAACAGGCATGGGTAAAACAGCTATGCTTCAAAATATGGCTGTTCAAGACATTCAGAACGGCAAAGGAATAGGTTTTGTTGATCCCCACGGAGAAGCAGCTGAAGAGCTGCTTGATTTTGTGCCTTCAAACAGAATCAACGATGTTGTTTATATCAATCCAGCGGATTTAAATTATCCGATCGCTTTTAATGTTATGGAAAGCGTGGGCTTGGAATACCGGCATTTGGTTGCCGGGGGCCTAATGGGTGTCTTTAAGAAAATTTGGCCCGATGTCTGGTCGGCGAGAATGGAATATATTTTAAACAATTCTATTTTAGCTCTATTGGAATGTCCTGGCTCTACTTTATTAGGAATCAACCGGATGTTTTCTGACACAGATTTTCGCAGGAAGGTGGTAGAAAAAATTACTGATCCGGTAGTTAGGTCTTTTTGGGTTAATGAATACGCTCGCTATGCCCAGAGATATGAAACAGAGGCAACAGCCGCTATTCAGAACAAGGTAGGCCAATTTATTTCCGCGCCTTTAATCAGGAATATTATTGGCCAAGTCCATTCTACTATTGACATGAGGGAAATAATGGACAAGAGCAAGATTCTGATTTTGAATTTATCAAAAGGAAGGATCGGCGAAGATAATTCAAGGCTCTTAGGCGCTCTTTTAATAACTAAGATTCAATTGGCAGCTATGTCCCGAGTAGACATTCCTGAAAACGATAGAAAAGATTTCTTCTTATATGTAGATGAATTTCAGAATTTTGCCACCGAATCGTTTACTAATATTCTTTCAGAAGCAAGGAAATACCGCTTGGCTTTAATTCTGGCTCATCAGTATATTGCTCAAATGGAGGAAACAGTCAGAGATGCTGTCTTTGGCAATATCGGCACTTTAATTTCTTTTCGGGTTGGGGCGGAAGACGCAGAGTTTTTAGAAAAAGAGCTGATGCCGGAATTCATTGCTCAAGACATTGTTAATTTAGCGAAATATAATATTTATTTGAAATTAATGATTGACGGGTTGGCTGGCCGGCCGTTTTCTGCTTCAACCTTGCCTCCGTTTTCTAAAGATGAATATTCAAACAGAGAAAAGATTATCAAGGTTTCCCGAGAAAAATACAGTACCCCTCGTTTAGAAGTAGAAGATAAAATATCCAGATGGGCTGGTTTTTCAGATATTCCTAATATTGCCTTTAATCCTAAAAAGGAAGAGCCGGTGCTTAATGATGCTGTTTGTTCTTCTTGTGGAAAGCCGACTAGAGTAGTTTTTAAGCCTGATGGCAAAAGACCTGTTTATTGCAAATCTTGCTTGAAGAAAGTAAAACAAGAAGAAATTAAGCCAAGGCCTGAATCTGTCGAGGTTCAGTTGAACGAACGTCCAACCATCTCTTTAGAAAGAGGCATAAAAGAAGAAACTGTTTCTTTCAAGAAAAAAGAAAGAAAAAAAGTTGATTTAAATGAACTGAGAGATACCTTAACCAAAGCTTTAAAAAAAGATGAAAATGAAAACAATAAAGAACTTTAATTTTAAGAATAAACGGGTTTTTGTAAGGTGCGATTTTAATGTGCCTTTGGATTCTAAGGGCAATGTTGTTGATGATTTTAGAATTCAGCAAACCGTTCCGACCTTAAAATATCTCCAAGATAAAGGAGCCAGGCTTATTTTGGCCAGCCATCGTTCCGATAATAAAAACTTAGCTTCTACTTGGTTAAGGTTAAAAAAATATTTAGATCTTAAAGAGGCAGAGTTTTTAGATAATTTAAGATTGAATAAAGGAGAAGAAGAAAATGACGATAATTTCGCCAAACAGCTGGCCGGTCTGGCAGAAATATATATTAACGATGCTTTTGGGGTTTGCCATCGGGCCCATGCTTCTGTTGTTGGTTTGCCTAAATATCTGCCTTCGGGAGCAGGTTTTCTTTTAGAAAGGGAAGTAGAGGTTCTTTTTCAAGTCTTGGAGAATCCTAAACGTCCTTTAGTGATAATAGTCGGAGGAGCTAAGATTGAGAGCAAGTCCAGAGTTATTAATAATTTTTTAAACAAGGCCGATCAGATTCTTGTAGGAGGAAAGATAAACCAAGCTTTTAAGATTGATTCGCCCACAGTTTATTTCGCTATTGATAATAATAAAAATCTTGATATCGGACCCAAAACAATAAAGATGTTTTCAAATATTATTAAAAAAGCCGGGACAATTGTTTGGGCTGGTCCCTTGGGCTGTTTTGAAAAACCTTTATATCAAAATGGAACCAAGGAAATCGCCCGAGAAATTACAAAGAATAAAAAAGCATTTAAGATTGTCGGCGGAGGGGATACGATTTTTGCTCTGGTTAAATTCGGCCTGCGCGATAAGTTTGATCACGTTTCCACCGGAGGCGGAGCAATGTTAAGTTTTTTAGCTGGAGAAAAACTCCCGGGTCTGCAGGCTTTAGGTTATTATGGCGGAAATTAAGAATCTAAAAAAAACAGCCCAGAGAATTTTAAGGGCTGTTAAAAAACAGGAAAAGATAATTGTCTACGGCGATTCTGATATGGACGGAGTGAGCTCGGTTATTATTTTGAATGAATGCATTAAAAATTTAGGAGGAAAAGCCAGCGCTCTTTATTTTGTTGATAGAGAAGAAGAGGGTTATGGAATTAATAATAAGGCGCTTAATAATTTAAAAAAATATGCTCCAGCTTTGTTTATAGCTTTAGACCTTGGCATCGGCAATTTTAAAGAAGTAATAAAAGCTAAGAAAATGGGCTTTGAAATTATAATTATTGAGCATCACGAAATATTAGACAAGATTCCTAAAGCTGACATTGTTGTTGATCCGAAGCAAAAGGGAGACAGGTATCCATTTAAATATTTTGCCACGGTTGGGATTGTTTTCCGGCTGGCCAACCTTCTTTTAAAAGATAGAATGACAGTTAATTTGAGAAAAGATTTTCTTGAACTGGCTGCTTTGGCTACTATTGCCGATATGATGCCGAGAGCTGATGATAATGAAGAAATTATTATAGAGGGCCTGGCTTCTTTAAAAGAAAGCTGGAGGCCGGGAATTCAGGCCTTATTCGGCTTAGGGTCTTTTCAGTCCTTAACTTTAATAGATCAGGTCAATAAGATTAATTCTCTTTTAAATATCAGAGATGTAGAAGAAAAAATGCCTGCTTCTTTTCGCCTTTTAACCGCTTCTGACAGAAAAGAAGCCGGCCAATTAGTCGAAAGATTATTAGAAAAGAGCATTGAAAAGAAAAAGAAAATAAAAGAAGTGTTGAGAATGGTCGAGGGGAATGTGGCCGGCAAGAAAGACAGTATTATTTTTGAAGGAGATTCTAGTTGGGAATTAATTTTACTGGGTGTTGCTGCAGCTATTTTAGCTCAAAAATATCAAAGGCCGGCATTTTTATATAGAAAAGATAAAATTGACAGCCAGGCGAGCATTAGGGCGCCTAAAGGATTTAATGTGGTTGAGGCGATGAAAACCTGTTCTAAATATCTTGAAACCTATGGAGGCCATGCTCAAGCAGCCGGTTTCAGGGTTAAGAATAAAAACCTGGAAAAGTTTAAAGATTGTTTAATAGAATATTACGAATAAAATTGTATGAAAAAAATAATTATCTATACAGACGGCGGGTCTCGAGGCAATCCCGGACCTTCAGGAATCGGAGTTGTTTTTTGCAATGAAAAAGAACAAAGCATAAAAGAGTATTCGGAATATCTGGGGGATAATCTTACTAATAATGAAGCTGAATATAAAGCAGTTATTTTCGCTTTAAAGAAGTTCAAGGCATTATTCGGCAAAGAATTGGCGAAGAAATCCGAAGTTGAAATAAAATCTGATTCCGAACTTTTAGCAAAACAGCTTAATGCGGAATATAAAGTTTTAGATGAAAAAATCCAGCCCTTATTTTTAGAAATCTGGAATTTAAAATTTGATTTCCAAAAAGTAAAATTTAAGCAGGTCCCCAGAGAAAAAAATAAGCAGGCCGATTATCTGGCAAATCAGGCCTTAGATGCTCAATCCAAAACCCAAAAACTAATCTAAAATAAGTAAAATTGAACTAGACTAAAGTAGGCTCGGCCTACTTTTTTTGTGAATTGAACCAGTTTATTAAAACTCACGATCGTGAGTTTTAGTAGACGGGTTTAAAATAAAAGCAGAATAATGTATAAAAAAAGCGTGATAGTTAATTAACATACCACGCCGTTTGCGTAATTATCGGTTGTCTTTCATCGTTAGCCTTTTAAGGATGGTAGGAGAAAAAAACCAAACCTCCAATGCTGACTGTCAAGCCCGAAAGGGCGAGAAGTGCAACGCAAATAAATCTTACTTTTTCACTCTCTCCGAAGAAGAGAATAAAGCAAGAAAATATTATAATGAGAATCCCGATAACTATTTCATTTAGTGCTAATCTTTCTAATCTACTCATTTTTGTCTCCTTTTTAAAGAAATTTATCATTAAGAACTATCTATATTATACACCCACTATTTAAATATGTCAAGTTTTTTGTTGTTTTAAACGCCGGAGCTAATTTAAAGAGCTGAGCTCCTCAAAACAAAAAGGAGGCAATGACCAATAAGTGTCTCCTCCTTTTTGTTGTCTCAGCAAGATTGTAAGCCGAATTCTGTTTCACCCGCCGAAGCTCAAAGAGCGTAGGCGGGTTTGTCCGCCTTCGCCAAGGCTCCGGCGGACGCAGTGATCATCTATCTAAGCGAACTACTTTTTCCAAAAAATTGAGTCGTATCCCGATTTTTTGGTTTGTTCTTGCACCCGGCAAGGATTTAGCCGTTTCACCCTTACATTGCTGTAAGTTTCGCCCCGCAAAATTACTTCGTAATCGCGGGGCGCTTTCGCGCTTTCGCGTTCAAGCGTCACTGTTCGCACCTCTTCCCGCCAAGGCGGGATGGCAGGCTTATTAAGCGCTGCTGCTTTTGGTATGGGTGTTCGGACTTTCCTCCCCTCGCTTCGCTCGGGGCAAGCCCCTATATTCTGAGATTATTTGTAAGGGTTTACCCTGAGCGCAGCGAAGGGCGATCACTCATCTTACTAAGACAATTATATTTTAACAAGAGCAAGAAGTTTTGTCAATAGGAGATTGAAAATAACTAAGAAAAATAGTAGAATTATCAAATATGGAGATTCAAACAATTAAAACTCATTTTATTACTATTTCTGACAACCTTGATAATATTATTTCCAGATATGTTTTGCTTAATGCTCAGGCCAATGATATTATTGTTCTTTGCGAAAAGATTGTTTCAATTATTCAGAAAAGGGTAGTGTATAAAAAAGATGTTAAACTCGGTTTTTGGGCAAAATTTCTTTCTAAGTTTGCCATGAAAACCCCTTATGGTTTTTCCGTCGGCAATCCTTATAAGATGCAAGTAGCGATTAATTTAGCCGGATTGCTCAGAATTTTATTTGCTTCTTTTTTAAGCGGATTAGGCAAACTCTTGGGCGTTAGGGGAATTTTTTACAGAGTAGCTGGCCATCAAATCAGCCAGATAGACGGTTTTTATGGGAAAGCCTTTCCTCAATATAGCGAGTTGGGGATATTGGGTTCTAAAGATTCGGACAAGGTTTGCCAGGAGCTAAAAGATAAATTCGGATTTTCTTTTGTAATCGCCGATGTTAATGATTTAGGCGGAAATATTATTGGCAGAAGCAATGATTTAAAAAATAAAGATAAAGAAATTTTAGCGGTTTTAAAAAATAATCCGGCCGGTCAATCTAATCAACAGACCCCGATAGTGATTATAAAAGCTTTTAAGATGTCGGACCTCTGAATCTATGTATAACGGTATTTTAAATTCTAAAACTAAAACAATCAATTCCGCGGCCGGGATTTTAGCGGTTGCTTCATTGATCAGCGGTTTGCTTGGCCTTTTTCGGGACCGTCTTTTAGCTGGAACTTTCGGCGCCGGCAACGAACTTGATATTTATTACGTTGCTTTTAGGATTCCTGATTTTATTTCTACTGTTTTGGTTATGGGAGCCATTTCCGCGGCAATAATTCCTATTTTCAGCCATTATTTGGTCCGTTCCCGAGAAGAGGCCTGGAGATTCTTTTCTAATTTGATTAATCTCTTTTTCGTCTGTTTGATTATTGTTTCTGTTTTTTTAATTATCTTTGTTCCTCAAATTCTTTCTATTATCGCTCCGGGTTTTAGCGGAGATAAAAAAGAATCGGCTGTTTTGCTGACTCGGATTATGTTTTTAAGCCCGATTATTCTCGGGATAAGCAATATTATTTCCGGGGTTTTAAGGGTATTTAAAAGATTTTTAATTACTTCTTTAGCTCCTATTATGTATAATCTGGGGATTATTTTCGGGATTGTCTTTTTTGTGCCCTTTTTGGGTTTACAGGGTCTTGCCTGGGGAGTTGTTTTCGGCGCTTTTCTCCATTTTCTTATTCAAATTCCAATTCTTTTAAGGCTTGGTTTTAAATTAAAAAGAGTTTTTAATTTTTCTGATCCAGGTTTTTTAAAAATGGTAAAACTGACTTTTCCTCGGGCCTTGGGTTTGGCCGCCGGCCAGATTAATTTGATAGTAATTACGGCTATCGGGTCCATTTTAATTTCGGGAAGTATTGCTGTTTTTAGTTTAGCTAATAATCTGCAAAATCTTCCTATAACTTTGATTGCTGTTTCTTTTTCTACGGCTGCCTTTCCTTTTTTAGCTCTTTATTTTTCTCAGAAAAACAAAGAAAAACTGATTGAAGAGTTTTCTTTTGTTTTCCGGCAGATTGTTTTTTTTATTATTCCGATCAGTATTCTAATGTTTCTTTTAAGGGCTCAGATTATTAGAATAATTTTAGGGACGGGAAAATTCGGCTGGGCCGATACCCAGCTTACAGCCGCCTGTTTGGGAATATTCAGTTTTGCTATTTTTGCTTACGGTTTAGCGCTTTTAATTTCCAAAACATTTTACGCTTTTCATAATACCAAAATACCGGCTTTAGTAACTTTATTTACGGTGGCTTTGAACATTATCTTATGTTTTCTTTTTATTTGGCTTTTAAGTTTTGAAAATTGCTTTCAAAGATTATTAATAGACATTCTTGATTTAGAAGAAATAAAGCAGAATTCGGTTATCGGTTTGCCTTTGGCTCTGGCTGTTTCCGGGCTGTTTCAGGTTTTTTTGCTTTTAATTTTGCTTTACAAAAAAATAGGGGATTTTAAAATAAAAGAGATTTTTGAATCTTTTATCAGGGTTTTAGCTTCCGGGGTTTTGCTTGGGCTGGTTTGTTATTTTGTCCGTCAAATAGCTGCTAATTTTGTTGATATGCAGACCTTTTCCGGCATCTTTATCCAGGGATTTTTAGCAAGTTTGGCCGGAATCTCTGTTTATATTTTAAGCGCTCTGCTTTTTAAATTAAAGGAACTTAATTCTTTTAATTTAATCTGGAGAAAAATAAATGGAAATTAGGAATTTTTGCATCATTGCTCATATTGACAGCGGAAAGTCAACTTTGGCGGACCGTTTTTTGGAATTAACCCAATCGGTTTCCTCAAGAAAAATGAGGCCTCAGTTTTTAGATATGATGGATTTGGAAAGAGAAAAAGGAATAACCATTAAAATGCAGCCGGTAAGAATGAAATATAATAATTATATTTTAAATCTGATTGATACTCCGGGCCATGTAGATTTTTCTTATGAAGTTTCCCGGAGTTTGGCTGCGGTAGAGGGGGCGATATTATTAGTTGATGCCACCAAGGGGATTCAGGCTCAGACCTTGGCCAATTTAGAATTAGCCCAAAAACAGAATTTAGTTATTATTCCGGTAGTTAATAAAATTGACTTAATTCAAGTTGATGTTGAACAAACTATAATTGAGGTGGCTAAACTGCTTGAGATTAAAGAAGAGGAAATCATTAAAATCTCCGCTAAAAACGGAACCAATATTGAACAGGTTTTGAAGGCGGTAATTGAAAAAGTTCCGGCTCCTAAGAAGAGCGGCGATTCTTTTCGGGCTTTAATTTTTGATTCAATTTACGATTCTTACAAGGGAGTGGTTGCTTATATTAGAGTTGTTGACGGAGAAATTAATAAAACAGACAGGATAAGACTATTGGCCGGAAAGACCCAAAGCGACATTAAGGATTTGGGTTATTTTATTCCAGAATTTTTACCTCAAGCCATGCTTGAGTGTGGAGAAATAGGATATATTGCAACTGGCATTAAAGAGCCGGGCAGGGTTAGAGTGGGCGATACCATAATAAAAATTTCCAATTTCCAATTCCCAATTTCCAATATTGAGCCGTTGCCTGGGTACAAAGAGCCGGAGCCAATGGTTTTTGCCAGCCTATATCCGGAAAGTCCAGATGATTTCGACTTGTTAAAAGACGGGCTTTCCAAACTAAAGCTTAGTGATCCTTCTTTGGTTTTTGAACTGGAGACAAAAGAATCTCTAGGCCGGGGATTCAGATGCGGTTTTTTGGGAACCCTCCATGCTGAAGTTGTTTCGGAACGGCTTCACCGGGATCTTAAAGTGAATTTAATAATTTCTTCTCCCTCGGTTGTTTATAAAGTAGACGCTAAGTTTATTTATTCAGCCAGTGACTGGCCCCAATCTCCCAAAGAGACGGAAGAGCCCTGGGTTGTTCTTGAGGTTATAACTCCCAACAGATATATGAGCAAAGTTATTGAAATTTTAAAAGGCATAAGGGCCAATTATCTTAAAACAGATTATATCAGTTCCGAAAGAATGATTTTGATTTATGAGGCTTCCTTAAGGGACATCATTGTTAATCTTTACGATAAATTAAAAGGAGTAAGCCAGGGCTATGCTTCAATGAGTTATAAATTTTTAGGTTTTAGAAAAGCCGAATTAGTTAAAATGGACATATTAATTGCCGGAGAAAAGCACTCGGCTTTTTCTAAAATTGTCCCTAAAGAAAAAGCTTATTCAGAAGGCAAGGCTTTGGTTGAAAAACTAAAAGAAACTTTGCCGGCTCAGCAGTTTTCGGTTGCCTTGCAGGCAGTAATTGAAGGGGATATTGTTGCCCGGGAAACGATCAAAGCCAGGAGAAAAGATGTTACCGGCTATCTTTACGGAGGAGATTATTCCAGAAAAAGAAAACTTTTAGAAAAACAGAAAAAAGGCAAAAAATTATTAAAAGAAAAAGGGATTGTTCGCGTTCCCTCTAAAGTATTTCTTGAGGTTTTCAAAACCTAAGTTTTGTGTTAGAATAAAGGAGCCATAGCCAGAAGAACCATACTTAAAACGACCAAAGACACTAAAACAATCCAAATTAATTTAAAAGCTTTTTTGGGTTTGCTCATATTATTAATTACTCGTTACGGGTTACTCGTTACTGGTTACTAACATTATGATATCAAAGTTTAAGAAAAATAAAAAGGACAAGTCTTTTAAAAGTAAGATTTTTTCAGCTTTTCTGGTGGTTTTAATTCTATTTATTATTATTTTTATTGTTTTTACCGATTGGAGAATAAATAAAAGAAGAGACGAACTTTTAGAAAGAGCTTCAATTTTAAAGCAGGAAGTTCAGATTTTGGAAGAAAAAAATAGAGAATTAAAAGAAAAAAAGAGTGAGTCAGAAAGTGAAGATTTTCTAGAAAAAGTGGCTCGGGAGCAGTTAGAATTAAAAAAGCCGGGCGAGGAAGTGGTGGTTATTCAAAAAGAACCTTCTTCCGCTGAAGCTTTGGAGGACAAGGAAAAGAAAACCTGGTGGGAAAATTTTAAAAGCATTTTTCAGAAATAGTTTATACTGATAGTTTACACTGAGTCCGCCGAAGGCGGACGAAGTGCGGGATTAGTATAGTGGTAGTACATGACCTTCCCAAGGTTAGGGCGCCGGTTCGATCCCGGTATCCCGCTCATGAGAAAAGCAAGCCTTTGCGTAATAATCAAAGAGGGGAAAATTCTCTTGGCGATGAAAAAAAGAGGTTTTGGGGCAGGCAAATGGAATGGGCCTGGAGGAAAGTTAGATTATATGAAAGGAGATAAGACCATATCAGACACGGCAATAAGAGAAACAAAAGAGGAAATAGGGATTGAGCCGGAGAATATGCAGGCCTTAGGAGTATTATCTTTTTGTTTTCCTCATAATAAGGAATGGGATCAGGATGTTAGTGTTTATCTGGTTGAAGAGTGGAAAGGGGAATTGAAAGAATCTGAAGAAATGATCCCAAGATGGTTTGATATTGAAGATATACCTTTTGCAGATATGTGGGATGATGATAAGTACTGGTTAAAAGATGTTTTAAAAGGCAAGAAAATTAAAAAAGCAAGTTTTGTTTTTGCAGAGGATGGTAGAGTAAAAGAACACAATATAGAGTTTTTATAAGCCGATGTAGCTTAGTGGCAAAGCAGTGGTTTCGTAAACCACCGACGGCAGTTCAATTCTGCCCATCGGCTCATTTTTAAATCCCGCTCAGCGGGATTTTGATTTTTGGAGGGGATTATGGTAAAATGGAATATACAAAGCCATTAAATAATATAACGCCATTAAATATGGACTTAGAAAATATTAAAATCAAAGATTTAGAGAAAAAGATCCATCATTTAATGGACTGTCTTTGACATTGATAAGAAAGAAAAGAGAATAAAAGAGCTTGAAGAGAAAAATGATTGGAAATTGGGACAGGAGATCTCTGATCTGAAAGAAGAAATTGACAATTTAAGAAAACTGGAGCAAGAAATTAAAGATATTAAGGAATTAGCCGATTTAACTGGAGAAGAATTAGCCCAGGAAATTGAATTAAAATTAAAAAACTTAGCCTCTTTGGTTGAGGCTGAAGAAATTAAAGTTTTTTTATCAGGTAAATACGATAAAAGCAACGCTATTTTTGAAATATATTCAGGAGCCGGCGGAGTTGATGCCCAGGATTGGGCGACGATATTAATTAGAATGTTTCAGAGGCTTTGCGAGCGGAAAGGATTCCAGGCCAAGATTATTCATCAGTCATTCGGCGAAGCCGGCGGGCCGGAAGGAAGAATCGGGACCAAATCAGCCACCCTGGAAATTAAAGGAAAATACGCTTACGGCCTTTTAAAAAAAGAGTCGGGAGTTCACAGATTGGTGCGCCAATCTCCGTTTTCTGCCAAAAAACTGCGCCATACTTCGTTTGCTTTGGTCGGAGTTTTGCCGGAAATAGGGAAAGAGGAAGAGGCAGAAGTTGAAATTAGGGAGGAAGATTTGAAGATGGATAAGTTTAGATCATCAGGTCCCGGAGGCCAAAATGTCAATAAAAGGGAGACAGCGGTTAGAATAACTCATCTTCCTACTGGAATCGCTGTTTCTTCCCAGTCGGAAAGATTGCAGGGATTAAATAGAGATAAAGCAATGAAGATTCTCTATGCCAAGCTTTATCAATTAAAAGAGGCAGAGAAAGAGAAAGAGCTAAAAGAGATTAAGGGGGGAGTTATATCTGCCAGCTGGGGCAATCAAATCAGATCTTACGTGTTGCATCCTTATAAAATGGTAAAAGATTTGAGAACCGGGGTTGAAAGTTCTAATGTAGAATCAGTTCTTGACGGAGATTTAGATAAATTTATAGAAGCCGAGATAAAATATGATCTCAATAAAAAACATAAGTAAAATTTATCCTTCCCATTTTAATGGAGAACCGACTATCGCCCTTGATAATGTTTCTTTTGATGTTGATAAAAAAGAATTCGTTTCTATCGTCGGCAAATCCGGAGCGGGAAAAACAACCTTGCTTAAATTGATTTTAGCTGAAGAAAGACCGAGCCAGGGAGAAATATTTTTTGAAGGAGAGAGCATTTATGATTTAAAAAGATCCCATCTTCCCAAATTAAGACAGAGGATCGGAGTGGTTTTTCAGGATTATAAATTATTTCCTTCCCGAACAACTTATGAGAATGTCGCTTATGTTATGGAAGTAATGGGAGCCAATGAAAAAGATATTAAAAGAGACGTGCCTCAAATTTTAGATTTAGTCGGCCTGAAAGACAAGATTAATAATTTTCCCAACGAGCTTTCCGGAGGAGAAAAACAAAGAGCGGCTTTGGCCCGGGCTCTTATCCATAGGCCGGATGTTATTTTAGCCGATGAGCCGACCGGCAATCTTGATCCTTATCATACCCACGGGATTATAAAGCTTTTAGTAAAAATATATGAAATGGGAACTACTGTTATCTTGGCTACTCACGATAAAAATGTTATTAATAGCTTAGGAAAAAGAGTTATTACTTTAGATAATGGCAGGGTTGTCAGAGATGAAGAAAAGGGAAGATTCATACTTTAAAAATTAAAAATTAAAAATTAAAAATTTTAGATCATGTTGACGAAAATCAAAAGAATAATTAAAACCGGCTGGAAAGAATTTTCAAGAAACATTGGTTTGAGCATGGCCACTATTTTCATTATGATAATGGTTATTTCTTTAGTAACAATGCTTTTTCTTTTAAAGCCCGTTTCCGATATTTTAATCGGCAACGTTCAAAAAAGGGTTGATGTTTCTGTTTATTTGAAAGAAGACGTCAATACTGATCAGATTATGGAGCTTAGATCGGAACTTTCTAAAATACCTGAAGTAAAAGAGATTAATTATGTTTCCAAAGAGGAGGCCTTGGAAACTTTCATTGAGATGCATAAAGATGACCCGGTTTTAATAGAATCATTGACAGAAGTGGGCTATAATCCTTTTTTAGCTTCCTTAAATATTAAGGCATGGGAGGCCTCTCAATACGAACAGGTAGCTAATTTTTTAGAAAGCGATTCTTTCCAAAATTTGATTGATAAAGTTGACTATTATCAAAGAAAGCCGGTGATAGAGAAAGTTTTTGCCTTGGCCAATGGAGTTAATAAGGTTGGTTTTTTCTTAGGCATTATTTTTGGGGCAATCGCGGTCTTAATATCTTTTAATACGGTTAGAATAGCCATTCATAGTTCTAAGGAAGAGATTTCTATTATGAGGTTAGTCGGAGCTTCCAATTGGTTTATCCGGGGCCCGTTTTTAGTCCAAGGCGTTATCGTTGGTTTTATCGCCGTCATAATAACGCTTTTAATCACTTTTTGTTTTTCTTATTTCCTTAATTCAAAAATAATGAGCTTGGCTCCGGAAATAAACCTGTGGGAGATATTTATCAGCAATCTTCTTATTTTATTATTGATCCAGCTTGCAACTGGCGTCGGATTGGGTATAATATCCAGTTATATTGCCGTCAGGAAATATCTGAAGATATAGCTTGTTAACTATTGACACACTGGTTAACAATTGTTAAGATACTAATTGTAAGTTAACAATAAAATATTAATGGAAAATAAAGATTTTTTCTCAACGGCCGAACTGGCTAAGGTTTTAGGAATAAGCCGGGTGGCGGTTTTTAATAGAATTAAAAAAGGCCAAATAAAAGCAATAAGAATTGGCCGCAGTTTTGTTGTTGCTAAAAAAGATTTGGAGGATATTTTATCCATTGGAATCTCAGAGAAAGATAAGGAAAAAATAAATCGGGCAGTTAAAAAAACCGTTAAAGAATACGGAGAAACTTTAAAAATGCTTGGAAATAAATGATTAAATTATTATCCATAGAAGAATTGGAATATATTGCTTTTAGACTGGCTAAGGAGACGATGTCTTTTAATGAACCCATACCGGATTTTTCTACTCGTTTTCCGAATGTTCTGGAAAGCTGTATTTTTGCTCCTTTTAATAAATTTGGAAGAAAGTTCTTATACAAGGGATTGATAGGGAAGGCGGCGATACTTTTTTATTTAATGATTAAAAACCATCCCTTTCAGAATGGCAATAAAAGAATAGCGATGACTACTTTATTTGTCTTTTTTTATAAAAATGAAAAATGGCTTAAGGTTGATTCAAAAGAACTTTACAATTTTGCGGTTTGGGTTGCAGAGAGTAATCCAAAATTGAAGGAAGAAACCGTTGCTGCAGTAATGAAATTTATTAAAACCTATTTAGTTGATTTGAAAGATAAAAATTGATAGTATTAATAATTAATTGGAGGGTCTGCTAGTGGTAGGCAACAGGTCTCTGGAACCTGGAACGAAGGTTCGAATCCTTCCCCTCCAGCCAATTAGTAAAGTTTCTGTTTTTCGTTTTCGTTTCTTTCCTTGTAGTAAACGCGAAGCGTTCTGCTGTTGGAATTTCGCCGCCGCCGAATTTCGTATTTCGCTTTGCGAAATGCGTCGCCAAAGAAGATGTTGCCCTTGCCCGCCCGTCTGTAGCATTGCGAAGGCGAGACCCAGCCCTCCCGTGCGCGCCTGCCCGCCGTAGCCTTAGCGAAGGAGGGGGCAACAATAAGGAACTCCCTAATTTTGTTTGACTAAATGATAAAAATTCCATATACTAACTATTGATAAGTGATGATTTTAATACTATATAACTATAATAGTAAAGCTATACGAATATGTCAAACGAAAAATCCACAATCGGAGACAACATAAAGAAATACCGAAACAAGCTCGGTATTTCTCAAGATGTCTTATCCAAAAAGGCGAATTTAGCTTTTCATACCATTGCCAAAATAGAAGCAGGGGCAACACCAAACCCTACCATTGATACAGTTAAAAAAAATGCGGACGCTTTGGGCGTTTCGCTTGATGTTTTAATGAAATAAATATGACAGCAAAATCTTTAAACAAAAATTTACATAGAGCAAACCAAGCCAAGAAAGACGAGTTTTATACTCAGCTTGTTGATATTGAAAAAGAACTGAAACACTACAAAGATCAGTTTCGTGGCAAGGTTGTTTATTGTAATTGTGACGATCCGTTTGAGAGCAATTTTTTTAAATACTTCGCCGCCAATTTCAAGGCGCTGGGACTTAAAAAACTCATCACTACAAGCTATGTTAAATCGCCGATTGTCGGCGGGCAATTACCGCTGTTTGAGGTAGAAGGATTGAAGCCGTCGGGTAAAGAACCATTCAAAATTGAAATCAAAGAAGTGCCAGATAGCGACAAAGATGGCGCAATAAATCTCGATGACGTGGAGCATTTGTTAAAACATGACAAAAACACTGCCACGCCCCTGAAAGGCAACGGCGATTTTAGAAGTGATGAATGTGTAGAATTACTCAAACAAGCTGATATTGTTGTGACCAATCCACCCTTTTCTCTTTTTCGCGAATATGTTGCACAGTTAATGGAGTATAAAAAGAAATTTTTAATTCTGGGTCAACAAGGGGCAATTATTTATAAAGAATTCTTTCCTTTGGTAAAAGAAAATAAAGTTTGGCTTGGGTATGACAACGGTGGCACAAAATGGTTTCAAGTTCCGATGGATTATGACATTCCAACAGAGTCAAGAAAGAAAATTGTAAACGATGTGAAATATTTTAGTATGGGAAGCGTTAATTGGTATACAAATCTTTATGTCTCTAAGCGTCATAATGAATTTACTTTGTATAAAAAGTATTCCCCAAATGAATATTCAAAATATGACAACTATAATGCTATCAATGTAAATCGGTTTATTGACATTCCAAAGGATTATAACGGAGTGATGGGGGTACCAATAACTTTTCTTGATAAACACAATCCTGATCAGTTTGAAATTATCGGGTTAGATAGATATACAGGAAAAAATGGCGACAAAGACTTTACTGTTAACGGTAAGTTATTATTTCGGCGTTTATTAATAAAAAGGAAAAAATAATATGAAAATCGATCTACAAAAAATTAAAATCCGAAAAGTAATTGCTGGCTACAAAGACAGCGCGGAAGAAGGCGTTGTGGCTTATAGCGGGAAGCTTGATATTCGTCCGAAATATCAGCGTGAATTTGTGTACAAGGAAAAACAGCGTGATGCCGTGATAGAAACTATAAAAAAAGGTTTCCCTTTGAACGTAATGTATTGGATGATTAGAGATGATGGTGGCTACGAAGTGATGGATGGCCAACAGCGAACTATTAGCATCGGGCAATATGTCACTGGCGATTTTTCCTTAAATAACCACTTTTTCCATAATTTAACCAAAGAAGAGCAGAATAAAATTTTGGATTATGAACTAATGATTTATCTTTGCGAAGGCACTGATAAAGAGCGAATCGATTGGTTTACGGTCATAAATACGTACGGAGAAAAGGTGAACGAGCAAGAAATTCGCAACGCGGTCTATACCGGCCCGTGGCTTTCAGACGCGAAGTTGAAATTTAGTAAATCAAATTGTGCGGCGTATCTTTTAGCAAACGATGGCGGACAATTAGTTAGTGGTTCGCCAATACGACAAGACTATTTAGAAACTGCCCTTTCATGGATAAACGACGGCAAGATAGAAGATTATATGGCGAAGCATCAGCATGCCAAAAATGCTGATGATCTGTGGGATTATTTTCAAGATGTGATCGCTTGGGTACGATTAGTTTTTCCAAATTATCGGCGGGAAATGAGCAATGTGCCGTGGGGTGTGCTGTATAACCAATTCAAAGGAAAAATATTTGATTCAAAGAAATTGGAAAAAGAAATATCCGAGTTAATGCAAGACGAGGATGTAACTAAAAAATCCGGTATTTACGAATATGTTTTGACCAGAAATGAAAAGTTTTTGAATATTCGCTCTTTCACCGACAAAATGAAACGAGAAGCTTATGAGAGACAAAAAGGAATTTGTCCGCACTGCAAGGGCGAGAATAAGAAAAAGAAATGGGAAATTGAAGAAATGGAAGCCGACCACATAAAACCTTGGCACGAGGGCGGAAAAACAACCGCAGAAAATTGCCAGATGTTGTGCAAAGAACACAACCGAACTAAATCTGGGAAATAATATGAAATTACTTTCACTTACAATTAAAAATTTTCGTAGCATTGAGGACGAAATTTTTACTATTGCAGAAGTTGACGGAACTCATACCTTTACACTTATCGGTATCAATGAATCCGGTAAAAGTAGCTTTTTGAAAGCCGTTTCTTTAGTAGATGATGATGACGAAAAAGTTATTTTTCCTAAGGATTATTTTGAAGAATCCGAACCGATAAGTATTATTCTCAATTATCAATTCGAGGCACAGGATGAAAAAGAACTCAAAAATGCGCTTACAGAAAAAGGATTTGAAAAAGATATTCTTTCAAAAATAAAGATTGATAAATTGGCGGTTTGTGCGACTTTTGATCCGGTGGCAAATGCACCCAAAAAAGTTTTCGACCAGATCGTCTTACAAAAAAAAGTTTTTGAGGACTACACTTTGCAGGGCGATAAACCAGTTAAAAAAGATCCACAACAGACGCAAGAAGATTTTGACCTTGAAAAATACTTTGAAGCACATCTGCCAAAGTATTTTTGGAAAATTGCCCATCGTATTGTCTTTTGGAAATCAGATAGTAAACACCTTATCAACGAACAGATAAACCTAGACACATTTGCCGCCGATCCAGAGAATACATCAATTCCTTTGGTGAATTGTTTTGAGTTGGGTGGTGTTAGTCAAGACGATATTGCCGCGCAAGTTGCCAAACTCAAAACTGACCCTGCCGAAATAAATAATTTACAGGAAAAGCTTGGCGATAAAGTAACGGCACACATCAAAAAAGTGTGGCCAAATCATCCCGTAAAAATTAAATTTCAGATAAACAATTCTTTGTTGTCATTTCTCGTCGAGGACGAAAAAGTAAAATATAAATCAAAGACGACAGAACAAAGAAGCGATGGTTTCCGGCAATTTATTTCTTTCTTGCTAACTATTTCGGCGGAAAGCGCAACAAACCAACTTTCTAACTCATTATTGTTGCTTGATGAGCCGGAAACTCACCTGCATCCACAAGCACAGGAGTATTTAAAAGATGAGCTGATCAAAATAACGAGAAATGACAAAAACAATATCGTTTTCTTTGCGACCCATTCAAACTACATGATTGATAAAGACCACATTGAAAGGTGCTTTAGGTTATCCAAACAATCAAATCGGAAAACGAAACTAGAAAAAATTGAGTTAGGTAAAACTTCATATTCGGAGGTAAATTACGAAGTTTTTGGTATTCCCTCATCAGATTATCACAACGAATTATATGGCTACTTGGAGGATGTAGAAAAATCGAAACTTGATGGATTACCAAAAACTAAGAAATGGAAGAATAAAAAGACCAACACGACAGAGGATGTATCATTAGCAACATACATCAGACATTCAATTCATCATCCAGAAAATACGCAAAATGCAAAATTTACTGCGGAGGATTTGCAAGAATCAATTAAAACATTGAGAGAATTAAAATACGGTAAAAAATAAATAGGCGGCGCGCCAACTTCGTTGGCACGAAATTCGGTGGCAACGGAAAAGCGAGGGCGGGCAAAAATTCCTAGTGGACACCCACTCTCCAACCCTTTTCCTTTTTGCCCGCCCGAGCGCAAATCTTTTTCAAAATTCAGTGTTCGGATTTTCGCTAAAAAAAGTTCGGATTTCGTTCAGCGTTCGGAGCATAAATTTTAAATAATATATAATAAATAATATAAAAATATGTGGTTAGTGTATGCTTTTTTATCTTCAATAACCGCGGCTCTCGTGGCAATATTTTTTATGTTATAAAATATGATAGAAGTTAAAAATTTAACGAAAAAATTTAACGGGCTTACTGCGGTTGACAATATTTCCTTCAAAGTTAAAAAGGGAGAAATTTTCGCTTTTCTCGGGCCCAACGGCGCAGGAAAAACCACTACGATAAAAATACTTACTACGCTTTTAAGTCCCACCAGCGGGACGATTTCTTTAAACGGAAGCGATCCGACCAAAGATCAAGATGAAGTACGCCGTTCTTTCGGCATTGTTTTCCAAGACCAAAGTTTGGACGACGAACTGACGGCTTATGAGAATATGGAGTTTCACGGGATACTTTATAAGGTGCCAAAAGAAATTCGCAGGAAAAGAATCGAACAATTAATAAAGTTTGTTGAGCTTTGGGACCGCAAAGATGAACTTGTAAAAAAATTTTCAGGGGGAATGAAACGGCGGCTTGAGGTTGCTCGAGGATTAATTCATCATCCTAAAATGCTCTTTTTAGACGAACCGACATTGGGTCTGGACCCTCAGACAAGAAGCCATCTCTGGGCCTATATTAAGAATCTCAATAAAGAAGAAGAAATGACAATTTTTTTCACTACTCATTATATGGAAGAAGCGGAAAGAGTTGCTCAAAAAATCGCTATTATTGATAATGGAAAAATTATCACCCAGGGAACGCCCGAGGAATTAAAACAGAATACAAAAACAAATTCTTTAGAGGATGCCTTTTTGGCTTTAACGGGAAATATTATTAGAGAAGAGGAAGCTAATTCTCTTGATCATATGAGAATGAGAAGGAGAATGCATAGATAATATAAAATAAAAATTTATGGATGTTATTTATATTCTTTGGTTAAGACAATTAAAAAGATATTTTCGATCAAAAGCGCGGGTTATCGGTTCGCTCGGCCAGCCGATTCTTTTTTTGATTGCTTTGGGATTCGGCTTCGGCCCGATTTTTCAGCAAGCCGGCGGCGGGAATTATATTCAATTTTTAACGCCCGGCATTATCGCAATGAGCATTCTTTTTATAGCCATCTTTTCCGGTATTGAGATTATTTGGGATAAGCAATTCGGTTTTCTTAAAGAAATGCTGGTTGCTCCGGTATCGCGTTTTCAAATTATGATTGGCCGGACTTTGGGCGGCGCCACCGTAGCCACGCTTCAAGGCATTATTGTTTTGCTCCTTTCTTTTATTGTGGGATTTAGGCCGGGGAATATTATAATGCTTCCCTTGGGGTTCCTTTTTATGTTTCTTATTGCCCTTCTTTTTACTGCTTTAGGGACGGCCATTGCTTCGGTTCTTGAAGATATGCAGGGATTTCAGCTTATTATGAATTTTCTTGTTATGCCTTTATTTTTTCTTTCCGGCGCGCTTTTTCCACTCCAGGGGCTTCCAAAAATGATCGGGGTTATCGCCAGCATTGATCCGTTATCATACGGCGTTGATGGTTTGCGCGGCACATTGGTAAATGGAGCTCACTTTGGAATCGGTTTAGATTTTTTAGTTTTAGGCGCAATTACTGCGATACTGCTTTTTATCGGCAGTTATCTTTTCTCAAAAATCCAAATTTAATATGGTATAGTTATTTTATGAAGAATAAAGTCCAAAAAATATATTTAATTTTGATTGGGTTATTAATAATAAGCGTTGCAATAATCGGATATTTCAGTTACCAAAATTATCAATTAAAAAAATACGGGCTGGCTCTTGAGAATGAGCTTTTGATAACGACAAAAAACCTGAACAGCGCCATTGACTCGCTTTCAAAAGAGCTTTCAGAGACAAAAACAGAACGGGATGATTTTGAGCAAAGATATAATTCTGAAAAAAGCAGAATGGATTTGCTTGCTTCGCAAATAACAGAATTAGGTGGTGCAGTAGGAAACTTGGAAAAATTAAATAAGACAGATCCGGAACTGCTCCAGAAATATTCTAAAATTTATTTTCTAAATGAAAACTATATACCCGAGACATTGGTTAATATAAGTTCCCAGTATACTTTTAATTCTGAAAAAGATTATTTATTTTATTTGAAGACCTTGCCTTTTCTACAGGATTTAATGTCGGCCGCCGCGAGCTCGAATATTGATATAAAGGTTATTTCAGCTTATCGGTCTTTTGGAGAGCAAAGCGAATTAAAATCAACCTATAAAATGATTTACGGATCAGGCGCCAATCAATTCTCTTCCGACCAGGGCTATTCAGAGCATCAGCTTGGCACAACCGTTGATTTCACGACATCAGAGATCAAAGCCGCTTTTTCGGGTTTTGAGAAAACGGAAACTTATCAATGGCTTTTAGATAATGCTTACCAATACGGATTTATTCTTTCTTATCCGGAAAATAATAGCTATTATCAATTTGAGCCGTGGCACTGGAGATTCGTGGGAAGAAGCTTGGCTGATAAATTACGCCAAGACGGTAAAAACTTTTATGACCTTGACCAGCGCGAAATCGACCAATATCTATTATTTTTCTTTGATTAAAAAAAGGTTTATCCTCTCGAGCTTTTTTCTTGAATTTTATTCTAAAAGAGTTAAAGTAAACAAAAAGAGTTAAATTAAAATATATGGAAATTAAAGTTATTGAAGAAAAAATCACAAGAGAAGAATTAGAAAGTTTTACTCAAAAGAATTACGGAGATATGATAAAAGCTGTTGTTGATATTGGAAAAGGAATTATGGCTTTGGGCGGAGAACTGCATTCTGACGCCAACGAGGCGTTAATAAAACATGGTTCTAATCAAAGAAATATCTGGGGAATCAATATATATCCCGCAAGGAACAAAGAAGAGTGGATTGAATTTATTTCTTTAATTAATATTAGGCCGGCTGATAATAATTTTGATATGGAAGTGCAGAATAAAGAGATAAGAGAAAAAATAAAACAGATTGTTGATAAGTTAATAGCATGACAAAAGATAAATGGCATAAAATGAGCTTGGCTCAGCAGATGGGAAATATCGGTTCAGAGGTTTATAGATTGATAAACTCAAAAGAAAAGGGTGATTCAAAAAGCGCTCAAAGCAGTTTTATTAGGGCCCTAGAATTAATTGATTTGACTATTGAAGATAAAAGATGGAAGGGCCGGCTTTTTGAGATTTTGCGTTTAAGAGAAATTATCTGCAATTTTTATTTAGATAAAAATGTTTATAATGTTTCTGTTGAAAATTTAAATAAATATTTTATACCCTTTGCTTTAATTTCAAATCAACGAATCTTGCAGTAAAATTAGTCATAGTTCTTTTACAAGGAGAAAAAAGATGAGAAATAGAAAGATGATTCGGATAAGAGCAGTTCAGGATAAAGAGTTTAAAAATTCGTACTGGAGCTTTGATATCTCCGGCGAGATGGCAAAAGCCTCTAAAGAATTTAAAAGACAGTTTGGAGTCGGTTTTGAATTAATAACGGATATAGGAGATTGGGATTCGATTGGCTCTTCCGATTTAAGAAATTTCCCGTTTAATCTTATTCAGGCAATTCCAAAAGCAATTTCAATAGAAGAGATTATTGATTACTTAGTAAATGCCTGCCAAGAAAAGATAGAATTATTTTTAGAAATTTCTCAAAATGAGAAAGATGAAATGTGCAGTAAGTTAAGGGGCCAATCCTTGGAATATCAAATAGGGTTTTTAGAGGCTAGATTAGAAAGCTGGTTAAAAGATTATTTTTCTCAAGACCTGGAAGAAAAGGCGCCTATGGACTCGGAAACTGGCGCCGTGATCGCCTTTACTGGTAAGTTTTCCATAAAATCACTTTGGTCAGGGACAGTTCGTGAAGGAAATGTAATTTTCACTAAAAAAGCTTACATTTTGATACGGAATTATTGGACGTCTAATATAAAACCAAGCAAAATAATATTGCACGAGTTCGGCCATCTTTTTGGAGCTGAAGATATAGAAGATAGTTCAGTTGTTTCTGTAATGACGCAAAAGCCAAAAGTAATAACTTATGAGTTTGATGATAAAAACAAACAAATTATCCTGGAAAAACTAAAAAAAATTAGAGAGAGATTTATATAAAAAGCTCGTTGGGTATCCCTTCGAGCTTTTTTATTTGTTTATATGTTATAATAAATTAAGATAAATTTAACCTTAATATTATGAAAGAAACTACTTTTAAAATATATAATTATCGATGGATTGCGCTTTTTGTGTTTATGGCTACTGTTGCTATTAATCAGCTTTTTTGGATTACCTTTGCGCCGATTACCAGCAGCGCGGTAAGTTATTATCAAGTTTCAACTCTTGGCATTGGATTTTTATCCATGATTTTTTTGATTATTTATATTTTTGTTTCAATCCCTGCTTCATGGGTTATTGATACTTATGGTATACGTATTGCTGTGGGTATCGGTGTTTTGTTAACAGGTATTTTTGGTTTGATGCGAGGATTAGCAGGATCAAATTATTCTTTGGTTCTTGTCGCGCACATTGGGGTTGCTATTGGGCAGCCGTTTATTCTTAATGCAGTGACTAAAGTAGCAGCGCGTTGGTTTCCATTTAAAGAGCGGGCAACAGCCGTAGGTTTGGGCTTATTAGCTGCTTATCTTGGTATTGTGGTTGGCCTTGTATTGACGCCATATCTTATGCTTTTTATGGGGATAAATGGGATGCTGCTTATTTATGGTGTTGCAGCTGTAATTATCGCTGTAGCTTTTTTTGTATTCTGGCGCGAGCATCCGTCAACGCCGCCCTGTCTTCCGGGCCAAGAGGTTCGTTCTTTGGTTTTTGACGGTTTGAAACAAGTCTTACGTAAGAAAAATTTTATTTTATTAATAGCAGTCATTTTTATAGGTTTGGGAATATTTAATGCTGTGACAACTTGGATTGAAGAAATTGTTCGGCCTCGGGGGTTTTCAATTACCCAGGCCGGTATTATAGGGGGGTTGATGATTGTCGGAGGCATTATCGGCGCTGTAATTATTCCTTTGCTTTCAGACCGCTATCATAGGCGGGTTCCATTTATGCTGATGGCTTTGTTTGGAGCTACCGTAGGGCTTATTGGTATTACTTTTGCGCTTAACTACCTTTTGTTGCTTGTTTCGGCCTTTGTCTTGGGTTTCTTTTTGCTCAGCGCAGGCCCAATCGCTTTTCAATATGGCGCTGAAGTGACTTATCCTGCGCCAGAAGGCATAACGAACGGTTTGCTTTTAATGTCAGGGCAGATTTCGGGGATAATTTTTATCTTTGGGATGGACTTTTTTAGATCTGCGCACACCGGTTCAATGAACCCCTCTTTAATAGTATTTATTATACTTTTGTTCTTGAGTTTGTTAATTTCTACAGAATTTAAAGAATCAGTTATAATGCAACAAAAAGGATCAAATTAGACTTTGTCCTTGAATTTCCCTTTTAAAAGAGGTATCCTAAAATTGTTCATTAAAAATCCATTGTATTTTTGGAGGAAGCGTGTCTTTTGTGGAAGAAGATCCCGTGGGGGATATAAAGCCATGTGATTGGCTCAAATCAGAAGGCTTCTCAATTTGGTTTTCTCCTCCAAAAGCAAATATATAAAATAAGAGCCTGCTAACCCAGGCTTTTTTCTTGTATTTCTCATTCAAAAGAGCTAATCTAAAGTAATATGGCAGAAGTTAAAATATTAATCCAAGGTTTTACAAACGCCGACACCCAAGACACGGGAGAAGAAAAAACTTGCCCCACCATAACTTTAATAAAAAATAAAGATCTTAATATTGTTGTTGATCCCGGCGTATTGGAAACCCAGCAGGTTTTAATAGACAAGTTGAAAGAAGAGGGCTTGAACATAGATGATATAGATATTGTTTGCATAACTCATTCTCATATAGACCATTATAGAAATATTGGCATGTTTTCCAAAGCCAAAACCTTGGAGTTTTTCGGCTTGTGGCAGGGTCAATCAGTAGATGACTGGCAGGAGCAGTTTACCGATGATATCAGGATAATAAAAACGCCGGGCCATAACTATGATACTTTAACCCTTCTTGTCAAAACAAAACAGGGGATTGTCGCTGTTTGCGGCGATGTTTTCTGGAAAGAAGGCCTTCCCAAAGAAGATCCTTACGCCACAAACCCAGAAGAACTAGAGCAAAGCCGGCAAAAGATTCTATCCCTCGCCGATTATATAATCCCCGGCCACGGCCCAATGTATAAAGTTAAGAAATAAAAATATGGGGAAATACGAAAGAGAGTTAATAGAGGAAGCTGAGTAATGAAAATGGTGTCAACTCTGATTTTAAAAATGAAAAATGGTGTCAATGAAAAATGGTGTCAAAAATGGTGTCAACTCTGATTTTTAAATAATTAAATTATGGATATTCCTCAAGACATTTTAAACAAGTTTGTTGTAAGAAAAGATTATTTGGAATGGATAGATAAACAAACAGCAATCTTTGCTTATTTGGATTTGACAAATATGTTTCATTGGCAGGCGGTTTTGGGCTGGAATTTTAGAATGGAGGATATAGTAAAACAGCTTTTTAGTTATCAAAAGATTAAAGAAGTTAAGATTTATTATGGATTAAATGAGAGAGATAAAGATAATTCGGAAGCATTTCACAATAGGATTAAAAGGACGGGAGCGATCTTAAGGACTAAGCCTATGAAATTTATCGTAAAGGACATCGATGAGGGGCTATTTTTTCAGCGTCGTACAATGACTTTGTTCGATAATCCACTTAAAATAAAAATCCAAGAATTAATAGATAAATTGCAGGGATCAGAAATAATTATTGAAGAACCAAAATGTAATTTCGATGTTGAAATAACGATGGATATGTTGGATGATGTGGAAAAAGCGACAGCGGTTATGCTTTTCTCCGGAGATTCAGATTTAGCAGCGCCATCGGAGCGTTTAAAAATTAAAGGAAAGAATATTTGTATTGTTGGAGTTCGTGGCAGGGTAGCGGGAGAATTGCATCGGATTAAAGACAAATATATTGATTTTGGCCATTTTTATACGGGTAAGAAAAGATACGATGTAGTTTATAAAAGCGAAAATCCCGCCGAAAAGGCGGGACCGCGTGATTAGTAGATTTTCATCTACATTTTAATTATAGCATAAAATACAATGTCAAGCAATAGTTTTTCCACAGGTATTGAAAATTAACAAAAATTTATGAAAATAGAATTAACAAAAGGAAAATGGGAGGAAAATGGGGTCAGGAGCCTTTTTATAAAATAATTAAAATTTATGGAAAATATAAAATTGGGAAAATATCAACATTTTAAGGGCGGGGTTTATGAGGTTATTGGGGTGGCAAGGCATAGCGAGACATTGGAAGAAATGATAGTATATAAAAGCGAGGAAGGAGAATTTTGGGTTAGACCTAAAAAATGTTTTTTGAAAGTGTTTCGATTAATAATAAAGAAGCTTCAAGATTTAAATATATTGGAAAATAATATTAAGATCGGGTTTTAAATAATTAATAAAAATAATTTAAATTTTATGGAAAAAGAAAATATTAAAAAAGAAGAATTTAAGGTTTCCGGAGAAGAGCTTGTTAAAAAAGTAAAAGAACTGATTAAAGAGGGAAACATCAGGAGAATTATTATCAAGAATGAACAAGGAAAAACCTTGATTGAAGTTCCTCTTACCTTGGGCGTAGTTGGAGCTGTGCTTTTGCCTGTATGGGCGGCAATTGGAGCTATTGCGGCCATTGTAACCAATTGTACGATTGTAGTTGAAAAGAGAGATTAAAAATCCCAAAAAATAATCAAATTTATGAAATGTCCGTTTTGTGAAATTAATAAAGAAAAAACAAGGATAATAAAGCAGGGCAAGCATTGCTATGTTTGTTTTAGCAATCCGAGATTAATGCCCGGGCATTTGCTTGTTATTTCTAACAGGCATGTTGAGAAAATATCAGAATTAAATAGGGAAGAAAGAGAGGAACTGATTAATTTTGTTGTTGAATTTCAAGAGAAAATATTGAATAATATAGCAGAGGGATGCGACATTAGGCAGAATTACAGATCCTTTCAGGCGCAGGACGGGTTAAAACTTGATCATCTGCATATTCATTTACAGCCCAGAGAATTTGAAGATGACTTGTATAAAAAATGCCAGATATCTGAAAAAGATATTTTTAAACCGTTACCCCAAGAAGAAATTAATAGAATAAGCAAATTACTTATATGAAAACAATAAAAAAGAAAATTTGGACGGAGTATTTTGAACTTATTGAATCCGGCAAGAAAAGATTTGAATTAAGGTTGGCTGATTTTGACATTAAAGAAGGGGATATTCTTATTTTGCAAGAATGGAATCCTGATACCAAAGAATATACAGGCAGAAAAATTGAGAAGAAGATTGATTATATTATGAAATTCAATCTTGATGATTTCGGGCAGAAAGAAGAAATTGAGAAGAGGGGATTGTATATGATTCAATTTTAAGAAAATAGGTTATGGAACAAAATAATAATCAAAGGAAGAAAAATCTTTTTTTGAGCTTACAAAATGCCTGGAGAGGATTATGGACGGTTCTTGTCAGAGAGCCGGCTTTTAAATATATGGTGGCAGCAGCTTTGCTGGTTGTTGGATCAATGCTTTATTTTCCTACCAGCAGAATAGAAAAAGCCGTGCTTTTAGTAATGATTTTTTCCGTGCTCGGATTGGAAATGATTAATTCTATTATGGAGCGCTTTTTGGATTTTTTGCAGCCCAATCTTGACCCGCGTGTTAAAATAATAAAAGATTTGCTTTCGGCTTTTGTATTTTTGGTTATTTCGGGTGCGGCGATTATTGGCATTCTTATTTTCTGGCCCTATTTTAAAATAATCAAAATTTAGGTAGAAGTTGAGAAAAATATATGAAAAAAGTGGCTATTTTTGATATTGATGGGACGGTTTTCCGGTCCAGTCTGCTGATAGAATTAACCGATGCGCTTATTCAAGAGGGTGTTTTTTCTTCAAAAGTGATAAAATTATATAGCCAAGCTTATGGAAATTGGCTGAACAGAAAAGGCTCTTATGAAGAGTATATTGAAGCGGTTGTTAAGGCGTTTATTCAAAACATTAAAGGCGTTTCGTATAATGAATTTTCAAGAATTGCTAAAAAGGTGGCCGTGTTTCATAAAGACAGAACCTATCAATATACTCGGGATATTATTAAAAGCTTAAAAAAGAAAAATTATTATCTTTTGGCAATTTCTAATTCTCCCCAAATGGTTGTTAAGGAGTTTTGCCAAAAAATGGATTTTGATAAAATATACGGCCGGATTTATGAAATTGATAAACAAAAAAGACTTACGGGCAATGTTCTTCATTTAGAATTAATTAACGACAAGGCCGAAATTTTAAAACGCGCCATTGAGAAAGAAAAATTAACAATAAAAGGGTCGGTTGGAGTCGGGGATACGGAAAGCGACATTGCTTTTTTAAAAATGGTGGAAAAACCAATCTGCTTTAATCCCAATAGAAAGCTTTATCAGCACGCAAAACGCGTCGGCTGGAAGATTGTTGTTGAAAGAAAAGATGTTGTTTACAACCTTTAAAGATTTAGGATGTTTGACATTTTTATTGTTTTAGTGTATAGTGAATATGTGGCCTTCAAAGTTAAAGTCGGTCACGTATTTTTTTTATGATACAGAAAAGAACAGACAAACCTTTATTAAATAAAACAGAAATGACTTTTGGCGGCCTTGGGATAGCTCCAAAGCTTCTGGATCTGATTTTAAGATTAGGATTTAAAACTCCGACTTCAATACAGCATAAAGCAATCCCTGCAGCTATTGAAGGCAATGATATTATCGGCATAGCCCAAACAGGCACAGGCAAAACCCTGGCTTTCGGCATTCCTTTGGTCCAGCATATTTTAAAAGCCGGAAGGGAAAAAGGGTTAATTGTTTTGCCGACCCGTGAATTAGCCCTGCAAGTAAATGAATCTATCCAAAAAATAGGGAGAGGATTTGGCATAAGAACAGTAGTGTTGATCGGCGGGACTCCTATCCGCCCTCAAATAAGAACAATCCGTGATAATCCGCATGTTATTATCGGCACTCCGGGAAGGATTATTGATCATCTTGAGCAAAGAATTCTAAGCTTGCGCGATGTTAAAATTTTAGTTTTAGATGAAGCTGATAGAATGTTTGATATGGGTTTTGCTCCGCAGATAAACAAAATACTGAAAGTAGTGCCTAAAGACAGGCAAACTATGCTGTTTTCAGCAACAATACCGGATGGCATTGTAAAAATTGCCAGCAATCACATGAAGCTTCCTGTTAGGGTAGAGATAGCCAGATCCGGAACTACGGCTGAAAATGTTGAGCACGAGCTGTTTGTTGTTAAAAAAGACCAAAAATTTCCTTTATTAAGAAAATTGCTTGAAGAGTGCAAAGGAAGCGTTTTAATTTTTTTAAGAACTAAATTTGGCGCAAAGAAAATTTGTAACAATTTGCGCAATACTGGAATTTCTGCGGCAGAAATACATTCAAACAGATCGCTTAATCAAAGAAGAGAAGCATTGGAAGGGTTCAAACTCGGCAGATACAGAGTGCTTGTGGCAACTGATATTGCTTCGCGTGGCATAGATGTAAAAGGCATTGAATTGGTTATCAATTTTGACCTTCCTGAAAATCCGGGAGATTATGTCCATCGTATCGGAAGAACCGGCAGGGCTGGCTTGGCCGGCAAAGCTGTTTCTTTTGTCTTTCCGGATCAGGGAGCTAAGGTCAGGGAGATCGAAAGATTGACCAGGCTTTATTTACCTATTTCAAAATTACCCGATCTTTCATATAATTTAAATAAGCATGATAAAAAGAGGGGGAGATAAATTTGATCTTGCTGTTGTCGGGGCTGGTCCGGCCGGAATGATGGCTGCCGGAACAGCGGCGGAATCGGGCGCTAAGGTTATATTAATAGAAAAAAACCAAGAACTTGGAAAAAAGCTTCTTTTGACCGGCAACGGACGGTGCAATATAACTAACGCGGAGTTTAATTTAAGAAAATTAGTTGAAAATTACGGCAAAAACGGGAAATTTCTTTTCCACGCTTTTTCTGTTTTCGGCCCGAAAGAAGTTATTAATTTCTTTAAGGGTTTGGGAGTTAAAATAAAAATAGAAAACGACAATAGGGTTTTTCTGGCAAGCGAAAAAGCAACGGACGTTTTAAATGCATTGAAAAGATATTTATTAGAAAACAAGGTTAATATTTTTCTTGATTCCCGGGTTTCAAGAGTTATTTTAAAGGATAATAAAATTGAGAAGCTGATAGCAGGGGATAAAGAAATAATTGCTAAAAAATATATTTTTTGCACCGGCGGCAAATCTTATCCGACAACCGGTTCTACAGGCGACGGGTTTAAATGGGCAAGCGATTTAGGGCATAGCATAAGCGAGCTTTCACCGGCTTTAGCGCCGATAAAACTAAAAGAAGATTGGGCAAGAGATTTGCAAGGATTAGTATTAAAAGATGTTAAAATAAGCGTTTTAGAGAATAACAAAAAACATTTTAAAGAAACAGGAGATATTTTATTCACTCATTTTGGTTTAAGCGGGCCTCTGATTTTAGATATAAGCAAAATAATAGGCGAACTGTTAAAACAAGGAGAGGTAAAACTATCTTTAGATCTTTTCCCGAATTTAGATATAGAAGTTTTAGATAAAAAAATTAAAGAAAAAATCAATAAAAATCCTAAGAAATTTATTAAAAGTCTCTTGGCAGATTTTATGCCCCAAAGATTTATCCCTATTTTTATAAAAAATTCAGGTCTAGAGGCCGATAGGCAAATTAATAATATCACTAAAAAAGAAAGGGAAGCTATCGCAAAGCTTTTAAAGAATATTGAAGTTGTAGCAACTGAACTATTGGGGTTTAATTCGGCAATGGTTACAAGCGGCGGAGTTTCGTTAAAAGAAATAGACCATAAGACCATGAGGTCAAAAATAATCGATAACTTATTTTTTTCAGGAGAAATAATTGATATAGACGCTAGAACCGGAGGATTCAATTTGCAGGCCTGTTGGAGCACGGGATATTTAGCCGGCAAAAGCGCGATGAATTAGAGTTGAAACTAATTTCATTTTTCTGGTATAATAAATTAATGGCAAAGATTGTGAAAAATACTAGTTGGCAAAATCCAGCGTTTCCGCCAAAAATTCAGGGGAGCGATTTATTCACAGTTTTACTATTGACAACTATTTTTGCTTTTGCTATATTGATAATAGTTAACCTCCCCCGTGCCGTCTTCGGACCGTGCGGGGCTTTTTATTTTGTGCTAAAATAACTTTATGAATGAAAAAGAAAGGATTTTTATAATCATTGATGGAAATAACTTCTACCATCGCTTAAAGGAATTAGAATTAAGTAATTTGTTATCCTTTGATTACGAAAAATTCGTACAGTTTCTTGTCGGCCGGAGATTTTTAATATCTAAAAACTACTACATCGGTGCTATTCGTGAAGAATTTAATAATCCAAAAAGCAAACAATTGATGAGCGGACAGAGAAAATTAACCGGCAAGCTTCAAAAAAACAACTGGGTTGTTAAATTCGGACACATGCTCAAAACTGACGATTATCACGAAAAAGGAGTTGATGTTCAAATCGCGGTAGATATTCTCGTTGGCACCTATGAGGATTTATACGATACTATAATTTTAGTTAGTTCAGATACTGATTTAATTCCTGCCTTGATAAAGGCCCGTTCTATGAAAAAGAAAGTTGAATATATCGGTTTTAGTCACAAACCCTCCTATGCTTTAATCGCTCATTCCGATATTAGAAGATTACTAACCAAGGAAGATATTGAACAATTTTTGGTATGATTAATATGTTAAGAAAAGTATTTAAATTTACAATAATTTTTATTCTGATTTTCGCGTGGTTTTTTTCCGGCTGGCCGCAAATTTTTAATTTTCCGCCAAAAATCCAGGAAGTTTTTGCAGAAATAGAAGTTAAAAAATCTACCCTCTATACTGATGCTGACACCAGTTGGACTAATCCAGGCCAGTGTTATGATACCGCTACTGCCGGTGACGAAACTACAGAGGGTAATATTTACAATGCTATTGATGCTGATCCCGATATTACTTTTCATACTTGGCAGACTAAGGGACAAACCTACACAGCAACTACTTTAAAAGTGAAATGGAAGACCAGTGGCGGATTTTCTGATGATAGATTCGGAATTCAATATACAAAGAACGGTGGCACAAACTGGACAGACCTGGTTGTTCTGGGCGTTCATAATGAGACTACTATTCAAGTAGCTACTGTTAGTTTAGACGTTAATCAGGATTTAACCCAGGTTCAGGTTAAGGTGCTACAAGACAGAGTTGGTGGTGCAGACAAGGATTATGTTTATATCTATGATATCTGGACAGAGGGAACTTACGCTCCGACCCCAGCTGATCCTGTTATAGGGTCCAGCACGCATACCGACGGCGCTAAAAGCAATGTGGCTAATGCCACATTCACCGCCACTGCGGGCGCTCCCACTCCTGATCATTACCACTATCTTTGGGATCAAACTGCTTCTCATAGCAATGCGGAAGTATCGGCAGGCACCCAGTGGGACGGCACATTATTAAACAAGACCTGCGCCAGCGATGGAGATTGGTATTTACATGCCATTTCTCATAATACCTCTCATGGCGAGAGCACCAATACAGATATTTTCCATATAGATTATAATGGCACTGCTCCTCAAGTTAACCCTGTTGCAACTGTTCAAAATTCTACCGCAGTAAGAATAGTATATAACGAAGCAGTGAAGCATGTATCAGCATCTAATTCTGATGATGCTTTGAATCCGGATAATTATTCCATATTGCCTTCGCTTGCAGTAAGTTCAGTTGCTTATGTATCTGGAGATACTACTTTTGACTTAACTACTGCAGGGCAAACCCCGTCTCAATCTTACACCATCACTGTAACTAATATTGAGGATGAATATGGCAATGTAATAGATCCTGCTAATGATGAAGCAACTTTTACAGGGTATACTGCGGCTACTCTCACTTTTAGTATTTCAGACACTGCCATTGGTTTTGGCAGCTTAAATACTTCAGCGCCGAGATTCGCTACTGGAAATGAACCCTATGGATCAGATTCAGAAACTTCAGCCCATACTTTAGATGTTTCAATTAGCAATGCCAGTGGCTATTCAATAACAGTTAAGGGAGATACTTTGAAATATAGTTCATATGAGGTTACGGCTATTGGCGGAACAGCTCTTGATGTAAGCGTCGGTGGCGCTGAACAATTTGGCATAAGATTAACTGTTTCTGGCGGCGGTTCGATTGTCGGCCCCTATGACGGTGTCTCAAATTATTATGCCTATGTGGCTACTGCCACCACTGAAGATGAGGTAGCTTCTTTTTCCGGCGCTTCAGATACCTCCACTTTTTCGGTCTATTACGCAGCTAATATTGCTGCCACTACCGAAGTTGGCACTTACACTAGCGTCCTAACCTATATTTGCACTGGGAACTTTTGATAAAAAGTTATTCACAGATTTTATAGTTTTATTAATTAATGTAATTTGATATAATATAAAAATAAGTAAATTTCTAAAGGTCACTTAAATTAAAAATAAAAAAAAGAAAATGAAAAGAATATTAATAAGATTTTTAACTATTACAACAATTTTGTCTCTGATGGTTTTATTTTGTCCGCCAGTTTCTGTTGTTAATGCCGCTGATTTGAGCGATATGTCTGCTGTTCTAACAACATTAACGAAAAATGTAGTCGCTGACCAGACGATTCTTTTTACAACGACAACAGGATTAGCAGCTGATGAAACAATAATCTTAACTTATGAGTCGGACTTCTCAATAGCTGCCGGTTTGGACTATGAAGACATAGACCTTAGCTTTGACGAGACTCCGGATGGTGTTTGTGAAACCGGTGATACTCAAATGACACTCGCGGCCGCGCCTACCGGCGCAACAATGGGCGTTGTGAGAACAGATGGTTCGATAATAACATTTACCAATGGTTCTACCGCAGTCGCTGGTGGCGGTGAAATATGTATTCAAATCGGAACGAACGCCGCTGGCCCCGGAGTAGAACAGATAACCAATCCCACTGTTGTAGGCGAGTATGACCTTGCGATTACCGGCACAATAGGAGCACCTGATAGCGGCACCATTGTGATAGCTATTGTAGACGATGACTCGGTAGCTGTTACTGCTACGGTCCCGCCTTCTTTGACTTTTACTGTTACAGGCACCGCTTTGGAATTCGGGACCTTAAGCGCTACTGCATCCAGATGGGCAGATGCTTCGGCTGGCAATGCCACAGTTGTGGTGGGCACTACTCTTGAAGCAGGCACTAATAGCACGAGCGGCTATTCCATAACCATAAACGGAACTACTCTCACCTCCACAGGCACTCCTGCAGATACCATTACTGCTATGGCTAGCGAAGCGACGCTTACCCCTACCCAAGAAGAGTTTGGCATACGCATTACATCTGCTGGCGGAAACGGCGCGGTTGATACAGTATATGACAATAGTCCAGCTGATAGTTATGCCTTAGTTGTAGCCGCTTTTCCAGATGAAATTGCCGCATCTGCTACCCAATCAGCCACCACCACCTACTCAATATACTACGCTGCAAACATCGCCGCAGATACCGAGGCGCACACTGACTATACTACCACTTTGACCTACGTTGCAAACGGAAACTTTTAGCTTGTTATAAATAACTGTTTGTTGTATTATTGAAATACCATGAGATTGAGATTTTCGGTGATTATCAGCTTTCTTTTTGTTGTGGGAAGCATGTTGCCTTTTGGGGTAGCTGCTTTAACTGTGTCTCCAGTAAGAATAGAACTGACTGGTGATCCGGGAACAGTTATTGAAGATGAAATGAATCTTACCAATGAACAGGAAGAAACTAAAACCTTTTATTCTTCTTTCGGAAATTTTGAGGCGACCGGCGAAACAGGCACGCCTTCTTTTGTTTCGGCAGAAGAGGGCCTTGCCACTTGGATTGAAACTGATTCTTCAATAACCTTGGGCCCAAAAGAGGAAAAAAAAGTTTCTTATAGCATCGCAATTCCTAAAGATGCTGACCCCGGAGGCCATTTTGCCGCTATTTTCTGGGGTACTTCTCCTTCTGGAAATGAAGAAGGGGGACAAGTTTCCATTGGAGCGAAAGTAGGCATTTTAATCTTGTTAAGAGTGAGCGGGGAAATAAAAGAAGAAGGAGGAATTTTAGAATTTGGCGCTAAAGACAATCAAAAGTTTTTTAGCGCATTGCCTGTGCAGTTTGTGTACCGTTTTCAAAACGGCGGGGGCGATCGCGTTAAACCAGAAGGGAAAGTAACAATTAAAAATATTTTCGGTAAAACCTTAGCGGTTTTGCCGGCAAATAAATCCGAGGGAAATGTTTTGCCCCAGTCCATCCGGAAATTTGAGATGATTTGGGAAAAGGAAAAGGAAGGTACCAGCGAACAAGAGGCAGCTAATAATAAGGAAGGATTTTTAGCTGGCCTTAAGAAAGAATGGAATAATTTTGCTTTCGGCAGATATACCGCAATATTAAATCTTGAATACGGCACTACAGGAGAAAAAGCCCAGGCGAGTTTTAAATTCTTTATCATTCCATGGAGAGTTTTGAGCATAAGTTTCTTTATTCTTGCAGTGCTTGTGTTTTTGTTCATTATTGGGATCAAGAGATACAACAAGTGGATTATTGCAAAAGCTAAAGCAGAATAAACAATAAACAATGAATGATGAAAAATTTCAAAATTTATCTTTTATTAATTTGGATTATTTTAATTTTGGGAGGATTGGCTTTTGTTTTTTATTATACTCACGCAGAAACAGTTAGTATCACAGCCACTGTAGAAGGTTGTGGCAATGAAGTTATTGAGGGCTCGGAGCAATGCGATGGAGCTAATTTAAATAGCCAGACATGTGTAAGCCGCGGTTTTATAAGCGGTACCTTAACTTGTAATAGCAATTGCGTTTTTAACACTTCTGCTTGCGCATCTGGCGGCGGGGGCGGAGGAGGCGGTGGTGGTGGCGGAAGTTATATTCCTGTTCCAACTGAAACCAGGGTTATTATTAAAGGAATAGCTTATCCTGAAGCTGAAATTACTTTTTTGTCTGATGGAAAAGTGCTTGCTAATAAAAAAGCTGACCTTTTAGCTAATTTTAATTTTGAAATTACAGATATTACTTCTGGCGTCTATACTTTTTCCCTTTGGGCTTTAGATAAAGGGGGGAGAAAGTCAATTACTTTTTCTTTTACCACTAATGTTGCCAACAATATGACCACTACAGTAAGTGGTGTTTTTTTACCTCCAACTATTGAGCTTTCCAAAACTCGACTTCAAAAAGGAGAAGACCTTAACATTTACGGCCAGACAGCTCCGGAAAGCGAAATTGAGATTTCAGTTGAGTCCCTAGAACCAATAATTAAAAAAACCACAGCTGAGAAAACAGGCGATTGGGAGCATTCTCTCAGCACAGAAACCTTAGAAGATAGTTCTCATACCGTCCGGGCTAAAGCTGTTTCTTCGGCAGGATCATTAAGTTCTTATTCTAAGGTCTTAAGTTTTTATATAGGAGAGGGAGTTCCAGAAGCTATTTGTCCTGATGCTGACTTGAATGGCGATAAAAAGGTAAACTTGGTTGATTTTAGCATCTTGCTTTATTGGTGGGGAATGTCTAATACTTGCGCTGACCAGAACCGCGATGGAAAAGTGAACTTGCCTGATTTTAGTATTACGATGTATTACTGGACAGGTTAACTATTATGATAAAAAACTTTTTCTTATCTTTGTTATTTTTTCTATTTTTTCCCATTTGGACAGAAGGAGCTGTTTTGTATTTAGAACCGTCAGAGGATAAATTTCAAATAGGCGATACTTTTCTGGTGGAGATAAAAATTGATACTGAAGAAGAGTGCATTAATACAGTTGAGGCCGAATTAAAATTTTCTTCAAATTTATTAAAGGTAATTAATTTTAATCAGGGTTTATCTATCATAACTCTTTGGGTAAAGCCGCCAAAAATTAACCAAGAAATAGGATTAATTTCTTTTGCTGGCGGAATCCCGGGCGGCTACTGCGGGGAGATGCCAGGCGATCCTGGCCCAAGCCATATTTTAGGAAAAATTATTTTTCAGGCGAGCAATGAAGGTGAAGCTAAGCTTAATTTTTTAGAAGGAACGCAGGTGCTATTAAATGATGGTTTGGGCAACTCGGCCAAATTAACCTTCAAAGAGGCAATTTTTACTATTCTTTCAGAAAAAGAAGAGCCATTAAAAAATGAATGGCAGGGAGAGCTTCTGAAAGACATTTTCCTCCCAGAACCATTTGAAATAGAAATTCATCAGGACCCCAAGATTTTTGACAACAAGTATTTTATTATTTTTTCTACCGCTGATAAACAAACAGGCATTGATTATTATGAAATAAAAGAAGGAAAAGGGGATTGGAAACGGGCAGAAAGCCCCTATCTATTGGAAGACCAAGGCCTTAAGAGTATAATAAAAGTAAAAGCAGTTGACAAGGCAGGAAATGAAAGAACTGCTGAATATATGCCGTCAAAGAAACCGTTTCCTTACTGGATAATAATTATTATAATTGGTTTGGTAATAATCAGCTGGTATATAATATCAAAAATTAAAAAACAAATATCAAAATGAAATATCAAAAATTAAAAATAATTTTTATTTTTATATTTTTAATTTTAGCGAGCGAAGCAAAAGCAGGAGGCGCGTCTTTGTTTTTATCTCCGCCCAGCGGAACTTATGCTATTAATAGCACTTTTTCAATAAAAGTTAATGTCAATAGCGGAGGAGAAGCAATTAATGCTGCCGAGGGAACTTTAGTGTATAACCCGGCAGAACTTTCAGTAGTTTCTCTTTCAAAAAGCAGTTCAATTTTTACTTTTTGGACAACAGAGCCAACTTTTTCTAATTCTACAGGAAATATCTCTTTTGGCGGCGGAATGCCAAGTAATTTCACTGGAACTAACGGAACCATTTTTTCAATTACCTTTAAAGCTAAAGCCAGCGCCGCTACCCAAATAAATTTTTCTTCAGGTTCTATTTTAGCGGCAGACGGAAAAGGAACAAATGTTTTAGCTACAATGAACGGCGGGGTTTATACTTTAAAAGCAATAATTATTGCTCCGCCAGCCGAAGAGCCGCCTTCAGGCGAAGAAGAAGAAGTAGAGTATGTTCCTTTGCCGACTCCGGAAGGAACTCCGGCCGCTCCGATTGTTTATTCTTTGACTCATCCCGACCCGGAAAAATGGTATTCTAATAATGCCCCTGAATTTGCCTGGAATTTGCCTTCTGATGTGACTGGGGTCAGTATTTATTTAAGTAAAAGTTCTGTTTCAAATCCTGGTTCTCTTCCTGATGGTCTTTTTAGTTCTAAATCTTATAAAGATATTGAAGATGGAATTTGGTATTTTCATATAAAAGCAAGAAACAGCTTTGGCTGGGGGCCGATTGCTCATAGAAAGGTTTTAATTGATACCGAGAATCCGCAACTATTTGAAACAAAGATTGATAATGGCGGCGATCCTACCAACCCCACTCCTATTATACATTTTAAAGCGGTTGACTATATCTCTGGAATTGAATACTACGAGGTAAAGATTGGAGAAGAACAAGATGTTATTCCGGTGAAAGTAGCAGGAACTGTAGTGTCCAATCCTTATGAGATGCCGCCGCAGTCGCCGGGAAAGCATACAATAATTATTAAAGCGGTGGATGCCGCTAATAACGAAACGCTTTCTGCTCTTGATGTTACGATAGAATCGTTAGAAGCGCCGGTAATTACTGAAATTCCGAAAATAATTGAAATAGGAAATGCTTTAACTATAAAAGGAACATCTTTATATCCGGAAGGCGCAATAACGGTTTTTGTCAAAAAAGAATGGGAAGAGCCCGTAGCCAAGGATATTAAGACAGACAGCCAGGGCAATTGGACTTTTGTCTATGAAAAAAGTTTAGACAAAGGAACTTATCAGGTTTGGCTGGAAATTACTGACAGCCGGGGCGCAAAAAGCTATCCAACTGAAAAAATCACAATTGCCTCTGCTTTGCCAGCTTTAATAAAATTTGGCGAAGTAGCTGTGAATTATCTAACCATTATAATTACCTTGATCGCCTTAATTGTATTTTTGATAATGATTATAGCTTACAGCTGGCGCCGAATTTCGCTCTGGCGGAAAAAACTTAGAAAAGAAACCAAAGAGATAGAAGAGAATGTTGTTAAGGCCTTTAAATCTTTGCATAAAGAGGTTCAAGAGCAGATTGAATATCTTGATAAAAAGCAAGGTTTAAACAAGGGCGAGAAGATAGTTCGCGATAAATTAGAAGGGGCCTTAAAAATTTCCGAAAAGCTTATCAGCAAAGAAATTAAAGACGTGCTTAAAGAATTAGAAAAATAATTGAGGGAAAATAAAAAGGCCGAGATGGCTCGGCCTTTTTTATATTTTGCCTGCCATTTGCAAATTTTTCGCAAACAGGATAAAATAACCCAAGAACTTTTTATTAGCACTTTTAAAAATTAAAATTGAAAGGAACGAAAAATGATAGAAAAAACAGACAAAAACGAATGGCCTTTATTTAGGATGGTTATTCCGGCTTTCCCGGAAATAAATATTTTTACTCGACAGGCCAAAAAAACCACTGCTTTGGGCCCTATTATAGTGGCTACGGTGGCAAACAAGCTTTGGGGATGGCGAGTAGAAGTAATTGATGAGAATAATTACCGAGGGCCTCGCGATAATCAAGGGTTATCGGATCATACAATCCTGCAAAAACAAAATCCCGCTCAGGTTGTTGGTTTTTATTGCGGACTTACCAGCACAATGGAACGGGTTTGGAAATTAGCTGAATTTTATCACCGAGAGAAAATTATTGCTGGCGGCTGGCACGCTCACTACTGTCCTGAAGAAACGCTAAAGCATAATATTGATCTGGTTGTTCACGGTGACGGAGAATTGGTTATCCAACAAATTCTCACTTCTCTAAAAAATGGAGAATCTTTGAGAAATATTCCTGGGACTTCCTTTTTAGAAAATGGACAGCTCAAGACCAATTTGCCTGAATTTCTTGAGGCGCCGAATTTAAACGATTTGCCTTATCCTGATTTTGGCCTTTTAAAATATGCCAAAATAAAGATCTATCCAATCGGCCGGATTAGAGGATGCAGTATGAATTGCGAATTCTGCAGCGTAAAAGGAACGCCTCGCTGGGCTTCTGCTCAGCATCTTTTCCAAACGGTAGAATGGTTGGTAGAAACAAAAAAAGCTCGCCATCTCTTTATTATTGACGATCGTTCAGAACAAGATTTTGACGGTACTATTGAATTTTTCAAAATGATTGCTGGAAAATACGGAAACCGACTTCATTTTACGATTCAAGCAAGATTGGAAACCGCCCAAAAAACCAAAATACTGGAAGTTATGAAAAATGCAGGCGTTAGAATTGTTTGTATTGGTTACGAGTCGCCGATTGACGAAGATCTCCGAGCCATGCGTAAGGGATTTTTATCGTCCCATATGCTTGAATGGACTAAAATTTGGCATCAGCATATCCACTGGATCCATGCAATGTTTATCGTTGGTTATCCGTTAAAAGAGAAAAAAAATTCAATCAGCGCTAAAGAAACAATCAAACGCTTTAAGAAGTTTATCCGTAAATCCTCGCTTGATACTGTTCAGATATTGCTTCCGGGTCCTGGGGTAGGAACCGATCTGCGTCAAAGATTAGAAAAAGAAGGAAGAATTTTTCCTTTGGATCTGGTGCCTTGGAGCAGGTATGACGGAAACTATATTTGTTTCAAACCGGATAACATGGGAGTACGAGAACTTCAAAAAATACCAGCGAAAATTATGAGCAGATTTTACAACCCTTTAAGTTTCATCAGAATTCCGCTGAGAACTATTGCCTTTCCAATAGATTTTCTTATTAGGGGATGGGGGCGCTGGTATCGTGGCTGGTATAGAGATATAATGAAATACGGCGGACATCTTCTTTTGCGGAGATGGCGGAAAAAACAGAAAGAAGACAATAAGTTTATCGAAAGATTGGAGAATTATTAAAAAAGCGCCGGGAACTATGTTCCCGGCGCATTTTTAATTAAAAAAGATTGATTTTTTAAGGGATTAGGTGTATTATATAATATATGAGCGATATTGCTAAAAAACAGAATTTTTTATCAGAACATAATAAATTATCTCCTCTTAATTTACAAGCTACAATGTCAATGCTTTCTCGTTTTAAAATAGAAAAAGCATCAATTTTTAAAGATGATAATTGGTCTGTAGATAAACTCAGAAGGCCATTTATCTTATGGCTTACTTCTATGGATCATAAAAGAACATAAAGGCCGTAATTATAATAAAAAATAAAATATAATAAAAAAAATGGGCATAGGATGGTCAAACAAAAAAAGACGCGATAAAAGATTAAGAAAGAAAGGCAGAGGCAGAAATCAATTAAAGAAGAGGAAACAATAAATCTGACAGAATATGTTTTTAAAGATTGGCCATAGAGGGGCTAAAGGATTAGAGCCTGAAAATACGCTTCGTTCTTTTTCTAAAGCAATAGATCTTGGCGTTGATATGATTGAATTTGATGTTCGTTTAACGAAAGATAAAAAAGTCGTTGTTATTCATGACGATAAATTAGACAGAACGACAAACGGCAAGGGACTGGTAAAAGAAAAGAGCTTAAAAGAGATTAAAAAGCTATATGCCGGCAAAAGAGAAAGAATACCAACCTTAGAAGAAACTCTTGATTCAGTGGCTAAAAGGGTAAAAGTCAATATTGAGTTGAAGGGAGAAAAAACCGCCGAATCAGTTTCTAAGATAATTGATAAATATCTTAAAAATAAAAAGTGGCCCTTGGGCTATTTTTTTGTTTCTTCCTTTAATTATCAGGAGCTGGAAGATTTTAAAAAATTCCAGCCGAAAGTTAAATTAGGAATTATTGCTGAAAATAAGGAAACAGATTTTCTTAAAGCCGCCAAGCAATTAAGAGCTTTTTCCATTAATCTTCCCATGGAATTAATTAATAAAAAACTGGTAAAAAATCTGCATGGCAAAGGTTTTAAAATTTTTGCCTGGACAGTGAATAAAAAAAGCGATATCATAGAAATGAAATTATTAGAAATAGACGGAATAATCAGCGATTATCCAAATAAGTTCTTGTAGCAGAAAATAAAAAAAACCGCTGTTAGATAGCGGTTTTAATTTGGCTTTTTCTTTTTCTTCTTTGGAAAAGGAAATTCACCTTTCTTATTTTTCCATTTTTTTCTTGAACATAAATGTTAAAATGAAGGCCTGAGTTTTCTTTGCTTTCCTAGAAAGATTGAGCCATTTTAAAAGAACATTGCCAAAGATTGTGAGATTGGCCGTCTTCGCAAGCTGGCTGGCAAAAATTGTCTGCCGGCAATTGAGTTGATATTGATAAATTTGTCTGGCCGTTAAGCGGTTCTAGATACCATTTGTATTCTCTATTATTTTCTTTGTCTTTGAGATTCATTTTTTGCCCTTTCTTTTTAAATGAAGTGATAAAAAGTTCTAACGTTA
>Ga0154615_122_pt1 | contig 32012 bp, 27 predicted proteins | sample Rifle2008BG13ft_FD_116044 | JGI IMG/M metagenome (GOLD analysis project Ga0154615, IMG submission 116044) | Candidatus Nealsonbacteria bacterium RBG_13_37_56
TTAAAAACGCCCCGTTAACGAGGCGTTTTTTTTATTTTCTACATTTACCGCATTCGATTGATTCAGGACAAACCTTTAATTTTTCTTCAGAAATTTTATTGTTGCATTTTTCGCAAATTCCATACACGCCTTTTTTAATTTTTAATAGGGCCGAATTAATTTTTTGGAGCCGAAGCTCCATATTATGCTCAACTGGAAGCAAATTTACATAATGCTCTACCCGATCAGCCGCATCTTCTAAGGCCTGACTGCCGACTGTCCCATCCGCTTGAGGAAATTTTGTATCCCAATCGCCTTTAAGGCTTTGGTCTTTTTGGGCAAAACGGCTAAGTTCAGTTTCAAGAGAAGCTTTTTGCTCTTCTAGTTTTTCTTTTAATTCTCCTAATAATTTTTTGTTCATAAATTTTCTTTTAATCTTTTTAAAACTTCTTCTATGCTTTGCCAAGAACTGGCCAAGGCGAAATAATCGTCAGAGACATAATAACAAATGCCTAAATCGTTTGTATCCAAGGTTTGGTATCTAAATTCAGGGCCATCTTTAAAATAAGAAACAAGGGCTGAACCGCTTTTACCCTGCATTTCAAAAAACAAATTAAACTGATATTCCAAGTTTGGCTCCTCTATTTTTAATAATTCTTCCAGACCTGTTTTCTCGCCAATAATTTTTGTCACAAAACCCAATCTATTGCCCTGGGACTGAGAATAAATATAAAGAGTAAGATGCTGTTCTAATTTATTATAAAATTCCTCGGGCATATCTGCCTGCAAGGATTGGAGAAACTCCTTTAAGGTAATTACCTTGGTCTTTGTTTTGATTACCACCCTTCTAAACTCGCCTTTATTTAAATCCTCTTTTAATGCCGCGATAAGCAAACCAGGTATTTCTTCTGTTTTAGAAATCAGAATCACTTTTATATTTTCAACTGAAAATAAAGAATCAGGGATAACTACTTCTCCGGCAACGCCTTGCTCAGCTTCTGGCTCTGGGGCAACCGGCTCGCTTTTTACTTTGAAAAACCAATACCAGAAGCTGACAACGCCGGTTAAAAGGATAAAAACTATGGTAACAATTAAAATTCTAACCCAAAGCTTTTCTCTAAAACTAAGCTTCTGAGGAACAGTCCGAGTAACTTTTGACTTTTTAATGCTTGAAGGCATCAACTTTTCTCTTAAATCGCCCTCTAGGCCCAAAGGAGCTTGCAACCTTTCTAATATTTCCTGCCTTCTTTGCTCTCTTTTCAATTCTTCTTCTAATTCTGCTTTTTCTTTTAACTGTTCTTCCTCTGGTTTCTTTTCTTCTTTTTCTGGTTTTAGTTCTCCCTCCTTCGTCCCGCTTAGCGGGACTTCGGCAGGCAAAGGTTCTGGCTTCGGTTCCGGTTCCGGTTCTTTATCTTTAAATGCAGCTATTCTTTTTTTAGCTTGTTCAATTTTTGATAAATTAGGATCAGGTTTTGATTCTTCTTTAAGCTCTTCAGTCCGCCCGATCATGCGATCGGGCGCCCGGTCGGCTGACCAGCCATGTTCTAGTTCTGCTGGTTCAGGTTCAGGTTCAGGTTCAGGTTCAGGTCCGGGTCCGGGTCCGGGTCCGGGTCCGGGTTTGGACGCCGGCTCAAGCGCTGGCCTTCCCTCTATTCTTCTTACTACTTCTTCTGCTTGGCTAATAATGCTATTTCTTTTTGCTGCAATATTTTGTTTTCTTTCTTCTAGTCTCTTTAATTGGTTTTCCAAATTTTCTTTAGCCTCTTCTACTTCCCATCTCTTGGTTTCTATTTTTCTTCTGTCTTCTTCTATTTGCCATCTTTGCTTTTCTAGTTCTCTTTTTCTATCTATTTGAGTGGTTGTTTTTTCTTCCTGTTCAATCGCCTTATCCTTTTTTTCAATTTCTTCTTCTTCTGACAAAATACCGTCTAAGTTTAAACTGGTTTTATTTGTTTCTTGAGTAATTCTGTCTTTTTCCTGATCAATTTTGTCTATAAGATTTTCTGCTCTTTCAAGATCTTCTGCCAGGGTGATTCTTTCTATTTCTAACGTAAGTTTTTCTTCTCTTTTAGTAATCTCTTGCTGTTTGTTAACCAAAGAAGCCTCTTCAAGTTCTATTTGAGAAATTTGCTCTTCTAATTCGCTTATTTGATTGTCTATTTTTTTTATTTTATCATCCCAAGGCCATCTTTGCTTTTCCAGCTCTCTTCTTTTTTCTTCTATACTCCATCGTTCTTTTTCTATTGACCTTCTTTCGGCTGACGTCTTAGCCATGGCCTCTCTTTGTTCAATTTCTTCTTGGATTTGCTCAATCTTTTTTTCATTGATAATAATAGTTTGGAAATTGCTCTTAATCTGCTCTATTTGCTTTAAAAGATTTGTTTTTTGCGCCATTAAAGGCTCTTTTGTCTTAACTAAATCCTGAAACTCCCTACCTAAGCTGAATCTTTGATTTTTAAGATCTTCTTTTTCTTTTATAAGAGTGTTCTTTCTGTTTTCTACTCCCTGCTTTATCAGCTGTTCTCTTAATTGTTCTGGTTTTACCGCCCTTATTTCTCCCTCTTTGGTTTCCGGCTCTGTCTTAGCTTTCGCCTCTTGTTTTTTTCTTTCTCTTTCTTCCTCTTTTTTTCTTTTTTCTTCTTCTTCCATTGCCTCGGCTCTTCTTTTTTCTTCCTCGGCCGCCATAGCTTTAGCGACGGCGGCTTCTCTTCTCTTTTCCTCTTCTATTTCTTTTAATCTTTCTTCCTTTCTTTGTTTAAGCAATTCTTCTTCCTCTGTTTTCATTTCTTGCTCTTCTTTTTCTTTAATCCCTTCTTCTATTTTTGTTCTTCTTTCCCCTTCTTTTTTTGCCTGTTTCATTTTTTCGGCCCTTAATTCAAAAATCTCGGTTGGTTCCAACTTATTTTTCCCCATCTTTTTCTGGATACGAAGAATATCCTGGCTCATTGTCCTAATAGCTTTTTTGTCTATTGGGCTTTCTTCCATAAGCTTGACATAAATACACTAATATTTATTTTAACAATAGAAGATTGATTCTGCCCAGATCGTCAATGGAGATAACTTTTACTGAAACCACGTCCCCGATATTCACCACGTCTTCAACCCTATTTACTCGTTCTCGGCTTAATTTAGAAATATGAATCAATCCTTCCTGTCCCGGCAAAATCTCAACAAAAGCTCCAAACTCTAAAATCCTTTTTACCTTTCCTTGAAAAACCTCGTCAACCTTAATCTCTCTGGTAATGTTTTTTATCCAGGCAATTGCTTTTTCGGCCGATTCTTCTTTCTCAGAAGTAACGAAAATTAATCCGGAATCCTGAATATCTATTGCTGCGCCGGTCTCCTTAATGATTTCATTGATTATCTTGCCCCCAGGACCTATAACTTCTCTAATTTTTTCAGGATTAATCTGAAGGGTTAAAATTCTCGGAGCATAAGGCGAAAGATTGGGTCTGGGCTCTGATATGGTTTTTTCCATCACGTCTAAAATTTCGTTTCTTGCTTTCTTGGCCCTGCTTAAGGCTTCTTCCATGATTTCTTTATTTATTCCGTCAATTTTTACATCCATTTGAATAGCTGTTATTCCTTGTCTTGTGCCTGCCACTTTAAAATCCATGTCTCCGTGATGGTCTTCCGGGCCTTGAATATCAGTAAGCACTTTATATTCTTTGCCCTCTTTAACCAATCCGATAGCAATTCCTGTGGCTAATCTTTTAATCGGCACCCCGGCGTCCATTAAGGCTAAAGCAGAACTGGAAACAGAAGCCATGGAAGTAGAGCCATTAGAAGAAACTATTTCGGAAACTACTCTTATCGTATAGGGAAATTGATCAGCATTAGGAATCAGGGGCAAAAGGGCTTTTTCGGCTAAAGCTCCATGCCCGATTTCTCTCCTTCCTGGCCCCCTTAAAAAACCAACTTCTCCAGATGAATAAGGCGGGAAATTATAGTGATGCATAAATCTCTTGTCTCCAACAATTTCCATTCCTTCTATTAATTGCTGGTCCCCAGGACCGCCCAGGGTTAAAATAGACAAGGCTTTAGTTTGGCCTCGAGAAAATAATCCTGAACCGTGAGTTCTGGGAAGAAGCCCTACTTCTGCGCTGATCTCTCTTATTTGATCTAACTTTCGACCATCCACCCTCTTATTATATTTTATAGCATTTTTATGAACTAATCTATCTGCCTCTTCGTCTAAAAATTTCAAAGCATATTTTAATTTTCCTTCTTCTCCAGAATGACTTTTCTCAATAAAAAAACTGAGCTCCTTTTTTAAAAGGTCAAGCTCTTGAGGTCTTTTGATCTTATCTTTTTGAAAAAAAGCTTTTTCAAATTTGTCTCCTAAAAACTTTTTGATCTCTTTTTCTAAATCAAGATCTTCAAGAGGGGATTCTAAAGCGGCCTTTTCTTTTCCAGTTTTTTTTCTAATATCGTCTTGAAAATCAATAATTTTCTTGATATGTTTTTCTGCAAAATTAAAAGCTTCTAAAACAGTTTTTTCTTCCCCTTCATTAATCCCACCCTCAATCATATTGATCAAAAGCTCCTTGTCTTGATAAAGGCCGACAAAAACAATATCCAGATCAGTGTTTTCTCTTTCTTTGTAAGTAGGGTTTAAAATGAATTCCTTGTCTTTTCTGGAAACTCTTACTGGACCTAAGGGGCCGTTCCAAGGGATATCAGAGACTGACAAAGCAATTGAAGTGGCTATTAAACTGAGCAGATCAGGATCGTTCTCTCCGTCCCAAGAAAGAACAGTGATGATAATCTGAATTTCCCGGGCCAAATCCTTGGGAAATCTCGGCCTGATTGACCGGTCAATCATCCGAGCATTGCAAATTGCCTCATCAGAAGGCCGGTTCTCTCTTTTAATATATCTTGGCCCTTTGATTTTTCCAGCAGCATAATATTTTTCCTGATATTCAACGGTCAAAGGAAAAAAATCAAGATCTTCCCGGTCTTGCTTGTCCATTACAGCCGTGGCTAAAACTAAAGTGCCTCCGCATCCGACTAAGGCGCTTCCATTTGCCTGTTCGGCTAAGCTATTAGTTTCAACCTCTATTTCTCTTCCATCTAATTTTAAATTAAACTTCATATACTATACTATATATATTATTTTTTAATTAAGTATTTTTTGTTTTCTCCTAAATCAATAAATTCGTCTGTTATTTCCCTTAATCGAGAAGAAGATGATTTTCCAAAAGCGATAACTTCTACTCTTTTGCCTTGATTTTTAAGATATTCAACCAGAGAAATAAAATCTCCGTCTCCGGAGGCAAGAACCAAGGTGTCAATACTGGGCGCTATTCTAATCGCATCAATAACTATTCCAACGTCCCAATCAGCCTTTTTTTGGCCTCCGTAAAATTCCTGAAGCTCTTTTACTCTTGTCTCAATGCCTAATTTGGTCAAGGCCTCAAAAAAGGGCTTTTCTTCTCCGGTTTTAGTGCTTACAACATAAGCGAAAACCCTGATCAAACTTCTTCCGCCTATTGCTGTTTTTAAAATTTCCCGAAAATTAACCCGAGCATTATAAATGTTCTTGGCAGAGTGATAAAGATTTTGAACATCTATTAATACTCCGACGCGCTGACCGATGTGTTTTATAATCATAAATTTTTTAAGCACCAAATTACAAGCACTAAATTCCAAATAATATCAAAATTCCAATGACCAAAATCTGAAACAGTTTAGAATTTTGAATTTGTGATTTTGAATTTATTTGTGATTTGTAATTTTGGATTTGTAATTTATTTCTTTAATCCTACTGATTTAATGGTTTTATTATATCTCTTCTCGTCTTGTTTTTTTAAATGCTTTAACAGCCCCCTTCTTCTGGAAACCATTTTTAAAAGCCCTCTCTTTGAGTGAAAGTCCTTAGGATGCTTTTTTAAATGAAAAAGCAATTTAGTGATTTCTTCGCTAAGCAAAGCAATCTGAACTTCGTCAGACCCGGTGTCAGCTTCGTGAATTTTATGCTTCTTAATTATTTTTGTTTTCTCTTCTGTTTTTAACATATTTTTAAGTGCCCCCAGCGGGATTTGAACCTGCAACCTGCGGATTAAGAGTCCGTTGCTCTGCCAGTTGAGCTATAGGGGCCTGCTCCTTTATTATTGACAATTAATTTGCCACCAGCCCTCTCTTAGCCCAGTCCAGCCTTGGACCCCGATTATCATTAAAAAAGTATTAACAATCACCCAGGCCCCATAAACTATTGCCAAACCAATTACAATATTAGTGAACAAGCTTTTTACCCTTGAAAGCGTTTCCGGCTTGCCCCGGCTGATGACATACATAAATCCGCCGACTGCTATCATTAATGCTGTTAATACCGGAATAATTCTTAACAAAAGAAAGTCAACAATATTATCAAATAACACAAATAAATCACAGAATGTGCAGCGATATTCTCCGGTTAAATCACAAGGAACTAATCCTCGGTCTTCCTGAGCTAAGACCAGGCCCGAAAAAGAATTAAAAAATAATAAACTTAAAAAGATTATTAATAATAATTTCCTCATATTTTTTAATAATAGCAGATAATTTAAAAAAAGTAAATGGTGGAATAAAAAAACAGAGAAGATTGTTTCGCTGTTTCTTGTTTATTAATTTACTGGTTACGGGTTACTGGTTACTTGTTTTTTATTTCGCAAACGGATTACGGCTGCCTCGAACGTCAAAATGGACATGGCAACCGGTTGAAATACCGGCTCCGGCAGTGCCTGGTTTCCCGCCTATTAAAGCGATAACATCCCCCTGAGACACGGCCTGGCCAGAAACAACCAAGCTCTTAGAAATATGGCCATACATTGTTACCACTCCATTAGGATGAAGAATGGTAACATAATTTCCAGCTCCGCCATTCCAGCCATAGCTTATTCTTTGAACCGTGCCGGCCGCAGCAGCATAAATAGGATCTCCGCACTTAGCTCCAAAGTCAATGGCATTATACCAATGAAGCCCTTGGGTGATCTTGCAAACAGAAGTAGGGCAAATAAAATAACTGGAACCGATTGGAATATATGTATAGCTTGTTGGACTGGAAACCTTAGGCATTTCTCCGTTAGGAATAATTAAAATATCTCCGATAAAAATATCTCCTTCGCTGGAAAGCCCGTTAAAATCAACAATTTCTGAAACCTTGCCTTCATATTTCTTAGCAATCTCGCTTAAAGTATCTCCGTCTTTCACATTATAAACAATGCCGCTGACCGGAAGAATAATAAGCTTTTGGCCCAACTTAATTACTGACTTAGAGGTTAATTCGTTGGCCCAAAGTATTGTTTCTAAAGAAATTTCATATTTAGCGGCTAAAAAAGAAACCGTATCGCCCTGCTCTACAATATATTCAATAATTTCTTTTCTTGCGGCCGGAATCTCTCCATCTTCAATCCCGCCGATAATACTACCTAAAACCTGGGCATCCACCGTGGCTGCAGGAGAAACTCCAACCAGGCTGTTGGTTTGAATAAAAATCATATCAGGCGATTCCCGAACAAAATTTTTAGCCGGCTCAACAAATAAATCTTGAGTCGGCTGGGCGACTGAAGCTAAAAAAGAAAAATCCCTTAAATTAGGGGTTGATTTGAAAAATAAGGTTGAAAGCAAAAGAATAATCGCAACTATTACTAAATAAAATAAAGGTCTTTTATTTTTAAAAGATCCCTTAATCGTTTTCTGGGTTTTTCCCCAAAATAATTGTAGAAAACCAAATTTATGAATAATAAAGTCTCCTTGGCCTCTATATTACACCCCTTAAAATATCCAGTCAAGCCCTTTTTCCACAGAAGGCGAGGGCCCGTCCTTTGCTTTTTGTGGTAAAGTATATTAATGAATAAAATCAAACCGATAAAACATTTGGGGCAAAACTTTTTAATTGACAAAAATACCGTTAGAAAAGTTATAAAAACAGCTGACCTGAAACCAGAAGATATTATTTTAGAAATCGGTCCGGGATTAGGAGCGCTAACCCAGGAGTTAGCCAAAAAAGCAAAGAAAATAATTGCCGTGGAAAAAGACGCAAGAATGTGCCAAGCGCTGAAAGAACAATTAAAAGATTTTGATAATATAGAAATTATAAATCAAGATATTTTGAAATTTGAAATTATAAAATTATTTAAAAATTTAAAATTTAAAATTAAAAATTATAAAATAGTGGCTAATTTGCCCTTCTATATAACAGCTCCGGTTATCAGAAAATTCTTAGAATCAGAAAATCCGCCCCAAGAAATGGTTTTAATTATTCAAAAAGAAGTTGCTCAAAGAATCTCTGCCCAGCCCCCTAAAATGAGCATCTTAGCGGTCTCTGTCCAATTTTATGCTGAAGCAAAAATAATTTCTTATATCTCTAAAAAATCTTTCCGGCCCCGGCCGAAAGTAGACGCAGCGATAATTAAAATTAAACCGGAAAATAAATATCAAACAGATGACGCTAAATTTTTTAAGATTGTTAAGGCAGGCTTTTCTCAACCCAGAAAACAATTAATTAACAATCTGTCAAAAAAACTGAAGATAAATAAACAAAAGATTAATTCTTTACTTTTTAGCGCCGGCGTTGAACCGACCCAAAGAGCAGAAACCCTTTCCATTAACGATTGGCTTGATTTATCAAAAGTGTTATAATGTTTTAATGCCTGTGGAAAAGATAAAAAACTTTTTCTTATCTTTATATAAAAATAAAAAGAAAACAGCTCTCTTTGTTTTCTTTTTTATTTTAATAATTCCTCTTTTTGTCTTAGCTCAGGAGTTAGAAGTTGAATACCCGGAAATATTCGGAGAAAAGCCGGAAACAGTCCAATACGGTTTGCCCCAATATGTAAAATATATTTTTAATTTTGCCGTTGCTCTTATCGGCTTAATAGCTTTTGTCGCTTTAATCTGGGGCGGAATTCTTTATCTTGGTTCAGCTGGAAAGCCCGAACGGTTAAGAGAGGGCAAGGACCGAATTTTCTTTGCCCTGTTAGGATTAATTATTTTGGTCTTCTCTTATATAATCTTAACCACCATCGATCCTAATCTGTTAATTTTTGACTTTCCGCCCTTAATCCCGGTATTGCCGGAAATGAAACCGTGGGAACCGATATCAATAGAAGAGGCGTCTTTGATTTTAGAAGAACTCCCAATAGGGCAAATGACGAAAGATAATCTTTGGGAAAAAGAAAAGACCGAAAGGATAGAAAAACTCAATCTAGATCTGGAAAAATTTCTCAACGAAAAAATAGAAATAAGCGATTCTAATTTAGAAAATAATGATTTCAAATTAATTTCTGACTTAAATAAATATTTAAAAACCGTAACTGACGAATGCCGCTGTGAAAATCTTACTCCAATTTGCACTAAACCGCAATTAGGGTCTTTGCCGATCGGCTGCAGCGGAGATCCCTGCCAAACAGACCAAGCCGATGGAGTAGAATCGGACTCGGCCCGCGATAAAATGAATAAAGCGATAGAAATAGACCGGGATAAAATAAAAACAATTTTAGATTATCAAGAGAAATTTACCAAAGAAAAAGATTTATTAAGACAGGAGTTGAGAAAATTCCAAGAAGTCCAAGCGGAAATCACCAGCTGCCAATCAAATAATAAAGAGCTTATTTTGCTTAATGATTATTTGAATACCAAGCAAATTTTTGAAAAACAGGGAGACCGAGTTGCCATAATTAAAAGCTATGCGGAACCAAAAGGAAATCCGATTACTTTTTACTGCACGGTTGGAGGAACTATTTTTGACGACGCCTATAACCCAAATTACAGCTCAGAAGAAACAGAGGGCGTTGTAGAGGGAACCGGCTCTTATGAAATTGAGCGGGTAAGCTGTCCGATTGAACTGCCAATAGGAGAAACACTGGATAAACTCCGGGAATTAGCGGTTTTGGCTGTTTTTAAACTTGAAAGAATGTCGCTTCTTTTGGCAGATATGGCAAGACAAACGCAAGAAATGACTGAACTGGTTTCCCAGTGCAATGAAACCAACTGCGACGTTGCTTGCAACTGCATTCCTAATCCTTGTTATGGCTGCTGCAGTCCAGTGCCCTGCACCATATGTGTTCCTTTTTGTTTGTCTGTCTGTCTCCAATCAGTGCAAGTCTGCCATGGAGAGGCCTGCCCGGTAGCAAAAATCCAGGAAAAAATAGAACAGATTAAAGAAACCGAAGATAAAATTCTTGGAACAAGTAAAATTATGGGATTAATCGAAGAAATAAAATTAGTCTTCCCTCAAATAGCTTATAATTTAGACGATCCGAAAAATCAGTATAATTTAAAAAATCTTAGCACTGCGGCCGGCCTCTGTTATAGTTCTGATATTTATAATCCTGACTGGACACTGTCAAACTGCGAAAATGCTATAGGCAATTACGGACCCAGTGGCTTTCAGATAGCAGATTGCCACCCCAGAAATCTTTATTGCTGTTCCAGTAAACAAGAAGCTTTGAGCAGCCCGCTTATCCCCTTAGAAACCGATACCTCTCCAATCTATATTCCAATCTTTAAAGAATTCCAGCCGCTTCCTGCTGTAGAAAACTGCCCCTTTGCCTGGCTTTGCTCTGATAGCGTAAAGCGTTATAATCAATATAACGACGCTTCTGAACCCCTTAAGCAGTTACTCTCCTGCATGAGAGCGAGATTGGATCGGATAGAACAGCGGGAAGGATTAACCAAAACTATCGGCTTAATTTCTGCTATTTCTGATGAAAAACTTTACCAGGAAACCTGCGGCTGGGAAATAAGCCCGGCAAATCCGGAAGATTGTTCTTATAATTACGAATTAAACCGCTTAAAACCAAGAATTTCAGCCCACTATGGAGGACTTATCTGCCGCAATTACCATCAGTCCTATGCCATTGACCTTGACATGTCTTCTGATTTCCAAAAGGCATATATAGATGAAATAATAGCCGCAGCCAAAGAGTGTTCTTCAGAAGCGTATATTTTAGACGAAACAACCCATCTTCATATAGATATCAGCGAAGCTAATAATTGCGAAGCTGTTGATTTTTAATATTAATAATATTTTATGTTAAAGTTTTTTATCCAAAGAAAAAAAGCTTTCGGTTCTGCTATCTTGCTTTTAGCCCTTTCAACCAACCTGATTGGTTCGGCTGTTTTCGCTCAAGGCATGGGATTTTTCCCTGAATACCCGTCAAGATTAAGATATTTAGCTGAAGAATTAAACCAGTCGGGCCAGAATTTGGTTTATCTTAATGAAGAGTTAAGAAACGAAGCAGCCAGATGCAGTTGCCAAAACGCCAAATCCCAATGCGGCCAGGACTCAGACGGAAATATCCAGGTTTATTCTCCTGATGTTTTCGGCGATCCGTGTTTAAACAGGGAAGAAATAGAACAAATCAAAGCTGATGTTAAAAATGAGGCTGAACAGGTCTCTTTCTTAAAAGATTTGCTCAAACAAGAAATGGCCGCTGGGATAGAAGCAGAACTAAAAACCCTAAGAGAAGACGAGGCGAACGAACTAAGGACTGGCCTAGATAATTTAATTGCTTATAGCGAAGAAATCAACGCCTCGGCCATGGAGAACATTGAAGCGTTAGACGGAGAAACGCATTCTTCTGAAACGCAATGTAATGCTGAATGCGGCACAGGGAGTATTTTTGAACTTAGGGCTTGTATATTTGGTTCAGTCGGCACTTCAGATCCGATCACAATGGAATTTGAAGTAGGAGCTGGCCTGACCGACTTGGATTTAGGCGAAGTAAGAATTGACGAACTGGAGCTTAATCTTCCCTCGCGAATAGAAATATCAGGCATTGGGAGCGTTGGCGACTTTAGAATTAACCTTAACGATGTTGTTGTTGATTTTCCCGAGCTCCCGGCCGCTGATTTGGGAGGCCTTAATCTTGGCTCAATTGTTCTTCATCCTTCTTCTCCAGACATCCCGGTCATTTCTCCGGTAGATTTTTCCTGCGCTAATTTCAGCGCCAGCGCCTACCAGTGCCAAAAAGAAGAAGAGCCGTCTGGCTATTATCTTGATTTAGGGTGGTATCTCCAAACATTTTCATGGCTTTCGGAAAAATGCAGCGATCTGCCGACCATGAAAGACGAAAACGGTATTTTAAAAGAAGAGATTGAACAATGTTTTGACAAAGAAAACGTCCATTTAACAATTATCAAGGATTGTAATCTGATTTGGCAAGAATATCTTCAATGCATTGAAGACCCGTTTGCCCAATGCGATCAACCGGCCGGAATCTGTGGAGAAATAAACGGTCCGGAAACAAGAAACACGGCTATATCAAGGAAGTGCCAAGATCTGTTCCGACAAGAAAACGAGCCCGTCCCGGGTAATTGCAATCTTGCTTCTTTAGAAAATAAATGCTCTCAAATAAAAGAAGAGGGAAGAGAAGAAATTCCCGAGTCCTGCAAATTTCTGCCTCTTTTCACTGGAGAAATAGAAATCCCGGAGGGTCAAAATTATGAACTTTCTGGCGAAAATTGTTCAGCTCAGACTATTTCCGATATCCCAGAAAGCGCAATCAGATTGGACTGCCCCTCTCTGCCTGCCATTGGATCAGCCACGCTTCCTAAGATAAAACTCCCTAGCATAATAATCCCCGATATCAGATTGCCTGATTTCAGTTTTATGCCTTTTATCAGAGTAAATCTTCCCGATTTTATTTTTGAAGACCTGATATTCCCGGATCTTAATCTCTGCGATTTTGACGCCTGCCAAAATATCATTGAACCGATGAAAATAGATTTTCAATACCCCTCTCTTATGATACCGGATGTTGAAATTCCCCCTCTTTATATTTCTTTAGCTGACATTTTCGGCGCAGCTGGAATCGGCCTTAATCCATTAGCGATAGAAATGGACGACATTGAATTTCCTCCTATCCCTTTCGGATTGTCCGGTTTTAATTTAAACAATTATATCAGCTTTAACATAGACCTTCCAGAAATCTCTTTGCCCCGGCCGGAAATTATTTTGAATTTTAACGGAGTAAAAATTAATGCTTTTGATATTCTTTTAGGATTAGTCGGCGCGGTAATTCCTATCCCAGGCGGCTGCATAGGCGTAATTGGCGGAATTTCCGGAATTCCTTTAGTTATCGGCTTTCCTGATTATTATTTCTCTTGGCCTAAATTTCCCGAAATTCCAAATTTATGCGATAATGAATATATAAACCTTAATAGTTTCTGTCAAAAGATTGAAAGCTCTTTAATCCGGGACATAACCAGAAAAATAGATGAAATTGAAACTATTATTAACCGCGCCGTCCAAACCCAGCTTCAAAACCGATTAGATCGCCTTGCCGTAATATTTGAACAAACAATCAGAGAAAGCATTCTCGGGCAATTAGAGGAGATAAAAGACAGGATAGAGCAAGAAATAAGACAAAGCGTTGCTATGGCAACTGTAGAAAACGGAATGCTTAAAATACCGAAAGCCATAGTTCCCTTAGATAATATAACGGTTCTGATGGACAGAATCAACAGAGAATTATCAAGAATTCCCTTAGAAGTTAATCTTGCCTGGCCCGCAAATTTAAAAAGAATTCCCCTAACCGACCCTATCAGCTATCAGCTGCCGTCTATTCCCTTAAGCGGGTTAAGCTTCACAAAAAGCATATTGATTAAACTGCCTGGATTTCAGCTTCCTGCTTTCAATTTCAATATTGGGATAAGTTATCCAAGCTGCGAAAGCGAATCGCCTTCAGGCGGAAACCCCTATCCAATGGGCCAGATTAATAATAATTTGGGGGCAATCATAAATATCAACGAAGGCATTAATGCGGTTTCAAATCAAATAAATGATATATTATATTAATATGAAACGCAAAAAACTAATTTTTATAATCATATTTACTATTTTAATAGCGCTCCCGGAAAGCTATATTTTTAGCCAGGGAGACAATTTAGAAATAAAATATCCTGTTATTCCGGGCGAACCAACTCCTCCAACTGTAATTTCTATGGGCCTGCCCAATTATATTAAATATATTTTTAATTTTTCAATCGCCATTATCGGCATTATTATTTTTGGCGTTTTGATTTATAGCGGATTACAATATATTATCTCCACCGGCAGTCCGGAAAAACTCGGCTCCGCTAAAAAAGGAATAACTTCCGCTTTAATAGGAATTGTTATTCTTTTTTCCGCTGCTCTTCTTTTCAACACCATTAACCCGGAATTAACCAAATTAGAAACCCCTGATCTTAGCATTATTGAACCGGTTATCACCCCCGGCATCTATCTTTGCAATTATAAAGTAGATAATATTGCTAGTATTATTTCTAGATATACAGATGAAAACGCAACTGAAGATGAATTGATTGAAGTAGCAAGAGAGTTTAAGGCAAAAATAAGGAACGGCAGTAATATCTGTTTTAGAGTGGCTTTCTCGGGTAATTTATCTTTTACTTTCGATTCCAATATCCATGATGGGTTCGCAATCCCCCGAAAAGAATATATTTCCGTTCCTGCGAATGAAGAAAATCCTACTGGGGTAAGCATAGAATGGAAATATGATTATGGAATAATTTTTCATGAAAAAGATAATTTCCGGGGCGAATGCTACATAGGGCCGGCATATGATAGAATAGTAGGCGGTGTGATAGAGCCTCCTTTGTTAAACTCCCGATCAGTAACGCTTTTTGAAAAACCGGCTCAAGAACCAAGCTCAGATCAAAAAGGAGTAACATTATACCAGTGTCTTGATTATAATAAAACCGGTTCTTGTCCGGCAGAATTAGGGGGCGACCCTGCTGATAAAACTTTTCCAGAAATTATGCCAGCCGATGACGCAACGTTCGCATTCCAAGATCAATTGGGAAATTTAGCTTCTAACAATGCCGGGCAGGGGAATGTTAATGGAACCAGATCAATTCAAATTGACCGCGAGGGTTCTTATTTTGCTGTTCTTTTTTCAGAAAATGATTTTAAGGGCGACATTTGCGAAGTAATCAACGAAGATGATAATAATCTTCTTGACCAGCCGATCGGCCAGTGCGAAATCGCCTGGGACGGCCATGACTGCACTGGATTGCTTGATTGGAATGAAGAAGAGGGATATCTTCGGGATTGCAAGCCCTGCGCAAATTCATTAATTGTGATCAAGGGCAATATTGTTAAATAAAAACATTATTAATTTATGAATATAAAATTTCTAAAAAAACTGATTATCCCCATCCTGATTTTTGTTTTTCTTTTTTCTCCTTTTATTGCCTCAGCTATTTCATTTGGAGACGTGGTAAACGCGGTTAAGGGAATGTGGATAAATGGCGTTAATTACGTTATGGGGATTTTTGTTTACCTTTTCGCGACTTTTGCCCAAATCGCCGGCGGCTTGCTTGACTGGGTAACCAGTCCGGGATTTATCAGCTTGCCCTATACTAAAGCCGGATCTTTAGCAGACGGAGGAAACCCGATTATTGAAGCCGGTTTAAATATTACTAAAAATTTTGTTAATATGGGGCTGGTGGTTGTTTTGGTTTTTATTGCCCTTGCCGTTACTCTTCGGATAGAAGAGTATGCCACTCAAAAAACCTTGGTCCGTTTGATTATTATTGCCTTATTGGTGAATTTCGCCCCAATAATCTGCGGTTTGATCGTTGACGCTTCCAATATTATTATGAATTATTTTCTGGTCGGGATTAGAGAAGGAATATCCGGCATCCTGATCGATAACAGCACGGCCGGACTAACCGGAACTTTAACCAGGCCAGGAAGCGTCACCACTTTTTCTTTGCTTGCCAAGGGAGCGGTCATGATAATATTGAATCTTTTTATCGGCCTGGCTTTTTTGCTTCTGGCTTCTGTTTTTGTTTTCAGATATATCGCCATTTGGATTTTAGTTATCTTATCTCCCTTGGCTTTTATCGCTTGGATTCTTCCGGCCACTAAAAGATTATGGGAAATGTGGTGGAAACAGCTTCTTAATTGGTCGTTTATCGGAATCCCGATGGCTTTTTTCCTTTACCTTGCCATGAGTTCGGTTGCCGGTTTAAACACTTATTTTCAAACCCAAATAACCGCTTCCGGGTTGGAACCGGAAACAACCGGACTGCTTAATAATGTTTTTCCCTATTTCGCGGTCCTGGGCATTCTTTTCTTCGGCTTCTTTATCGGCATCAGCGCCTCTGCCATGGGCTCTTCGGCCGTAGTAAATTTCGCCAAAGCCCGCGGCGGCCAAGTAAGAACGAGCGCCGGATGGATGGGAAGAAAGGCCTGGCAAGGAGCAGCCTTAGCAGATAGAAAGTTTGTTCCTAAAGTAGGAGCAAAAGACGAAGAAGGAAAAAGACATATGCTCAGATTTACCACTCCTCGTGGGGTGTCTGAAAGCATAACAACGGCCTGGGATAAAACGCCTGGCCTAAGATGGTTCCGGCCTGAACCGCTAAAACAATTCTCTGAGTTCAGGGGGGCTTTGGAGGCGAATAAAAAGAGCATTACTGGCCCATCTAATTTAGAAATGGATAGAGTGGCAAACGGTAAATACACTGGCAAGAAAGCAGCCGCGGCCGTAGATGCGATTATAAGAGACAGAGGCGATAGCCAGGATTTTGTAAAAGCTTATATGAGAAAATACGGATATAAAGAGGGGGAGGAAAGTCAATTATTCAAAGATAAAAGATTCCTTAATGATAAAACTGCTATAGGGGCCTTTGAATTTATAAAGAAAACAGGAAATATGGGCAAAATTCTTAGAATAGATCCTCGTTTAGCTAAAATTGGCCGATCTGAAGAGGAGGGCAGAAAAAAGATGATAGAATCTTTAATAAATGCCAAGCCTGGCGATATTGCAAACATGGAAAGAGAAGTAATAGATAATGAAGAGATAATGGAAACAGCAATGGCTGTTTGCGGCGAAGAACAGCTTCGCGCCTTTGGAAGATTAAAGGGAGGAACTATGGCAAGACAAGATACTGTTAACAACATAGTTTCTAAATGGGTGGAAGGAAAAGGACTTGATCCAGCAAAAGAAAAAGAAAACTGGGAGGCATATATGAATACTCTCAAGGAAAAATATAATGTATCAACACCGGGCATTCAAAAATCTCTTGAAAATCCGAGATTCAGATCCTTGGGATGGGAAGAATATGCTAAGTATCGAAGCAAAGAACAAAGAGCAACGCCATCCGGAGTCGCTCCTCCTACTCCAAGCCCAACTCCAAGTCAAGCTGGACCAAAAAGTCCAGGGAGCGCAGCAATGGGAGAACCGCCTGCTCCTAAGGGTAGACGACCGGGTGGAGGACAAACGGGCGGAGAGCAAAGAAAACCAAAAGGAAGAAAACCGGAAGGACACTAAAATAAAAAAGGGGAGCTGTTAAAAAACAGACTCCCTTTTTGATTTAGGTGGCTTCTTTTTTTTGTTGAAGCCCTTGGACGAGTTCCCGAATTAATTTTATTTCTTCGGGATCGAATGAATCTCCTTTGCGATTGGGGAAAACTTGCGAGATCAAGTCGCTCATCCCGGGCAACGGAAGAATCAATTTTGACCCCTCGCCAGGAGCTTTTTCAAGAGCTTCTAATACTCGAATTAACTCGCCGACCTTGCCAAATTGCTGGACTTGTCGGTAAACCATTTCTATTCTTTGTTTCTCGGCGTCTGCTTCAACAAGGATTCTTTCTCTCTCTTTTTCTGCGGTAACTTTTTTGACTGTAATACCCCGGAAATCGCCGTTAGGGTTGATATCTCTAACCCCTAACGCTCTTAAGTCTGCGCCATATCGCGTTCGCAATTCTGCCACTATCCCATTTTTCTTTTTCAGATTGGCAAAAATCCTTTGTCCCAAATCCTTCGGCTCGGCGATCCAATTTTCAAACGTATTCTTGGTGACGCAATCCCTTATTGCCGGTTCAATTCTGTTTTTCACAGCTTCAAGCCAACTCTGAATTTGGAATAAAGCCTTATAAGGGTTCAGAATCCTTATCGTCAGAATAATCTGAATATCAAGAGGAAGCATCGCTTTATCTTCCGCCTCTTTCACTTCTACTAAATAGACGTCATCTTTAAGAAGAATATAGTCCAACGTCTCTTTGGTGTGTGTTTTCGGTTCTCCGCTTTCTGTTAAATTCGTCCATGAAAAGTTATAGACGAAAACATCATCAAGCGGCCAACAGCCATAGAGCATTAGGCCTCCGAACAAAGATTTTTTTGTGGGCGAATCTATCACGTCTCCCTCGTCAACGCTACCGTCTGGCGCCGCTCGTTTAATCAATTTGTGTCCTTGCCATTGGATTAGCACTTTTTTAAACGCATCTCCTCTTACTACGATTTTAGCCCTTCCTTCCGGCACAAAAGTCCAAAACAGATTATTGGGTGCCCACCAGAAGTAGACCAAAAGAAAATCTATAACCAGAACCGCAACAAGTCCCGCGCTGGTTATTGATATTTTCCAGATTGTTGTTATGGGCAAAAACCAAGGAGGGACGCAAAGAATAGCCAAGGTTATAACTTCAATAAAAATTGAGGTTATTAAAATGCCGCCTCGGCTCATTTCTTTTTTTTGTTCGTTTTCTTTTTTCTTAAAAAAGGCGAGAGTCCTGGTTATTAGCCTGGTTAGAATAACCAAGCAAAGCATTACCACCAGCCCAACCAACATGACCATCAGTATTTTTTTCCAATTTTCCCAAAACATTTTCTATTCCTTTCATTATAGGTTTGTAATGTGCTAATTTTTATCAAGAAAACGGTTTTCCTGACTTCTTAATAATATCACATAATTATATTTTAGTCAAGCCCGAAACCTACCCATCACGAAAAATCCGCGATCGCTGATTTTTTACTACGACCCGAATAATCCCATTCTCACAAATCTATAAATAAAAACAAATTAAAAAGGCAGCAAGGGGTTTCCTTGCTGTCTTGTTGTTTAGGGACAATAAATTGTAGTTATCGGTCCCTGGTTTGTTCCGGCCCCCTGGTTTGTTCTGGCCAAATCGTTTGTTTTAATTATTTTGGGTTTTCTTTTTTTACCGTGGCAGAATTTGCAGTCTCCGCCGCCAAAACAAGTTGGACAAGGAACTTCCGTGCCTTCGGGGAAGACAGAATCTTCTTCTAAGACCCTTCGGCCGCTACCTCCGCAACTGTGGCATTTATTTGTCCCTTTACATCTCACACAACGACCCTCTTTGTCATAAAGCTCTGGATACATCTTAAGGTCCTTTCTATTTTCTAATTGTTAATGTGCTATAAAAAAACAAAGCCCCTTTTCAAAGGGGTTTAATTTGTTAGAATTTTGTTTATCTTTTATTCGAAATACAAACTAACCCCCTTCTTAAAAAGGATTAATGGCCAAAACCCGAAAAAGAAATTATTGGTTTTTAGGTTAGCTTGTTTCATTTTCTTTTATCTTACCGAAATCAACGCTTTTGTCAATCTTTTAAGTTGATTTAATCGGCATTACCACATAAAGATAACTCTCGTCGCCCATCGGCCTTAAAACTCCGGGGCCAGAATCACTATTAAGTTCAAATATAATTTCCGAACTTTTAACGCTTAATAATCCATCTAATAAAAACCTATGGTTAAAAGAAATATCTATTGGATCTCCCTTTATTTTCCCATCAATAAAGGACTGGTACTGGCCGATATCGGGGCTTTGACTGGAAATATTAATTCTCTTTTCCTTAACATCAACTTTTATTCTTACTTCGTTTATTTTTCCGCTGAATAAACTGGCGGTTTTAATTTGATTCAAAAATTCTTCCCTTTTCAAAACTAATTGGGTTGTGTATTTCTTGGGGATAATCTCTTTATAATTCGGGTATTCTCCCTCTATCAGTCTAGAAATAACCTCAACTTGAGAGTGGGGGGTTTCGGGCATAGGATATTGGAACATAACCTGATTGGGAGAAAAATATAACCTTAGCTGGCCCTGTTTTTCGGCAAAAATATTAACTATTTCTTTAACTGTTTTTTGAGGCAGAATTAAAGAATATTCCTTACTTAAGGGAGATTCTGTTTTTAAAAATATCTTTTTTTCCCCCAGCCTAAAACTATCCGTGGCCGCAATTGTAATCAGGTTTTTTTGAAACAAAAAATAAACCCCGGATATTTCAGGTCTAGTAGTAGAAGGAATCGCAACATCAGCCACCTGATTTAAATTATAACAAAAAGAAGGGCTGTCAATGCTTACTGATTCTCCTTGGGTAATTTTGGGAATTATCGGAAATTCTTCGGCGCCCAATCCCTTGATTTGAGTTTTATAATTTTCACACTCAATTGATAGGTTATTATTTTTAACTTCTAAAATTACATTCTTATTAGGTAAGAGAGAAATAAAATTAAAAAATAAACGAGAAGGGATGGTAATTTGTCCCTGCTCTTCAATTTTACCTAAAATCCACCAATTTATTCCTATTTCCAAATCAGTGGCAGATAGGTTTAAAAAATTCTTTTCTGTAGAGATTAGAATATTATTTAAAATAGGAAGGGTTAGTGATTTTAAAGAAATCCTTTCCACTATATTTAATCCTTGTTTTAATTTTTCTTGAGGAATTATTAATTTCATAATAATTAATAGTTTTAATTAATTAATAGGTTTATTGTTATTAGGCGGTTAAGAGTTGTTTTTTTTAATCTTATTTTATTTGGGGATAATTTATAGAAAACTACTTAGTATTTTCTGTTTAAAAAATGGGGATTAGTTTTTATTTTTGTTTTTAATATTTAATTAGATATTAAATAACATAATTATCAACATAGTTATTCACCCCTCTTAAAATTCGGGGCTAGCTGGAAAAAACTCTTTCTTTTATCAGGCCGATTTCTTCCTCTAGTTTTTTATCTATTTCTATTTCCCTGACTATTTTTTTATAAGAATGAATGGCGGTGGTGTGATCTTTGCCATTAAACCTTCTTCCAATAAAAGGAAAAGAGTTTTTTAATTCCTTTCTTAACAAATACATTGCTATTTGTCTTGGTTTAACAATTTCTTTTTTTCTAGAGGCGGTTAAAAGATCTTTATCTTTTAGGTCATAAAATTCCGCCACTATCTGGATTATTTTTTTAGGCGTGACTAATCTGGCCGGAGAGGAAAGGATGTTTTTAAATAAGGTTTTAGTGGTTTCTAAATCTGGTTTTTGATTATTGAGTTTTTGATGCACGATCAGGCGGTTTAGGGCTCCCTCAAGTTCTCTAATATTTTTTTGGATTACTGAGGCGATATATTGGTAAACATCATCTGAAAAATCTATTTTTTTCTCTTGGGCCTTTGTTTTTAAAATAGCAATCCTTGTTTCAAAATCAGGCGCGCTGATGTCGGCGATCATTCCCCCTTCAAATCTAGACCTCAATCTTTCCGCTAAAGCATTAATGGCCTTTGGCGGCCGGTCAGAAGATATAATGATCTGTTTGTTATTTTCATAAAGAACATTAAAAATATTAAAAAACTCTTCTTGGGTTTTTTCTTTCCCGGCTAAAAATTGGACATCATCAATAATCAAAACATCTACGTCCCGGTATTTTGCCTTGAACGCTTCCATTTTTTGATTTTGAATTGATGAAACAACTTCTGAGGTAAATTTTTCTGAAGAAATGTATTTTATCCTCTTTTTTTTAAATGATTTGTTGGCTTCGTTGCCAATGGCCTGCAAAAGATGGGTTTTTCCCAATCCAACGCCGCCGTAAATAAACAAAGGGTTGTAAATAAAACCTGGTTTTTTAGAAACAGCAATCGCTGCCGCATGGGGCAACTCATTAAACGGTCCGACCACAAAAGAATCAAAAGTATACCGGGGATTAAGATTAGTTTCTTTATTTATTTGAAATTCTTGGAATTCAAGCTGGTTGGTTATCGGGAGAACATCGGGCGTTTTTTCTGTTTCTATTATTTTTAATTTCGATTTGCCAATTATATATTTAACCTCTTTAATCTCTTCGCTTAGTTCGTGCAGGGTTTTAAGAATGGTTTTGTTATATTTATTTTCCAGCCATTCTTTGGCAAAAGAATTAGGAACCAAAACAGTAATCTTGCCTCCTTTTTGAGAGATAATTTCTGTGTTTTTAAACCAGGTAGCAAAATTGGCCTGGGAAATGTTCAATTGGGTTTGAGCAAGCACGGCTTGCCATAGCTCCTCATTGGTCATAAACTAAGTATATCATATGTCAATTTTAAAACAAACAAGATAAAATATCAAATTTTGTTAACAAGCTGTTAACAAACTGTGAAAAATATGCTAATATAAAATATATGTCAATCACATACCAGCCAAAAAAGAAAAAAAGAAAAAGAACTCATGGGTTTAGAGCGCGCCTAAAAACAAAAACAGGCCGTAGGGTTTTAGCGCGAAGAAGAAGAAAGGGGAGAAAGAAAATCAGCGTTTAAGACCTAATAAATGTTAGCTCAAAAAAACCGCCTTACAAAGAAAAATGACTTTGATGCGGCATTCAAACGTGGTCAAGGTTTTAAGCAGGGTTTTTTGTATTTTAAAATTAAGAACAATAATTTAAAATCCAGTCGTTTTGGTTTTGTGGTCAGCAAAAAGTTTTCCAAAAAAGCAACCGAAAGAAATAAAATAAAAAGAAAATTAAGAGAAATAATCAAAAAGAAATTGCCAGCGATAAAAAGGCCGATTGACGTTGTTGTTATAGTCAGTCCAGGCGCAGAAAACGATTTTAAAAAATTAGAAGAAACGGTTGATATGCTTTTAAAAAAGGCAAAAATATTATAAGAATTATGAATTATGCCAGAAAAATACTAAGATTTATAATTTTTAAAATTATTAAATTTTATCAAATAACTGTTTCTCCTTTTTTGGGCCAATGCTGCAGATTTGAGCCGTCTTGCTCTTATTATTGTTATTCGGCAATTGAAAAATATGGAACGATAAAAGGAGCGTGGCTTGGTTTGAAAAGAATATTCAGGTGCAATCCCTGGAATCCGGGAGGAATAGATCTTCCCTAAAATTCCAAATAACAAATTCCAAATCCCAAACAAATTCAAAATTCAAAATTACAAATTCTAAACTATTTCGAATTTTGAGCATTAGAATTTAGATATTATTTGTAATTTGGTGCTTGTAATTTGGTGCTTTAAAATAATGACTTTTTTAACAACCGCTTTCAATCTAATATTATACCAGCCATTATTAAATGCGCTTGTTCTATTATACTTATACCTTCCGGGCCATGATTTTGGAATTGCTATTATTATTTTAACTGTTTTAATAAAATTTCTATTTTATCCATTAGGCAGGCAGTCAATTAAATCCCAAAAAGCGCTTTCTGAACTTCAGCCGAAAATGAAAGAAATTCAGGAGAAACACAAGCAGGACAAAGAAAAGCAAACAAAAGAAATAATGGCTTTGTATAAAAGAGAAAAAATCAGCCCTTTTTCCGGCTGTTTGCCTATTCTTATTCAGCTTCCGGTCTTAATTGCTCTTTACCGAGTTTTTTGGAACGGACTTCAGCCAGAGCAGATGAATCTTTTATATAATTTTGTTCAAAGCCCCGGAATAATTAATGCTAATTTTTTAGGATTGGTTGATCTCTCAAGGGCAGTTTCTTTTGTGACAGAGCAGGGGGAGCGTATTTATTTATGGGGGAACATTGTGTTAATATTTATCGTTGGGATAACTCAATTTATTCAAGTGAAAATGGTTAGTCCTAAATTTAAAAAAGGCCACCAAAAAGACCCAAGCTTCTCTAACCAAATGCAAAAACAAATGCAATATTTTATGCCGGCTTTTATGGTTTTGATTCTGCTCCGCCTGCCTTCAGCTTTAGCCCTTTATTTTTTAACCAGCACTCTCTTTACAATTATCCAACAATATGTTATTTTAAAACATAATCCGAATATTACGAATTAAATCCGAATGCTCCGAATATTCGTAGATTCGGATATTATTTGTAGATTAGGATTATGTTTTATGCTTAACCAAGACGATCTAAATAACATAAAAAGAGTAATCGATGAGTTTTTTAAGAAAACCAGTTTTGAAGTTGAAACTGAAGTTTTAAACTTGCAGGAAAAGACTATTCCGGTGAAAATAAAAACAGAAGATCCAAAAGTTTTAATTGGGCAGAATGGACAGACCTTGGCTGATATCCAGCATTTATTAAAAGCAATTTTAAGCCATCAGATTCCGGAACAGTTCTATGTTGATTTAGATATTAATGATTATAAAAAAAAGAAAATAGAATATTTAAAAGAAACAGCCAAAGAAATGGCTAATGATGTTGCTTTAAATAAAAAAGAAAAAATCATGACCCCAATGCCGGCTTATGAGAGAAGGATTATTCATCTGGAATTAGCAGAAAGAAAAGATATTAAAACTGAAAGCATCGGCGAAGGAACAGAAAGAAGAGTGGCAATCCGTCCCTATGTATAACTTGATTTATATTTTAACTTTGATAAAATAAAATTATATGAAGAAAGAGCAAAAGAAAACTACCGAAATTCTTTTATATCCAATAATTATTGAAGCCTGCGAAGAAGGAGGTTATTTTGCTGATTGTCCTTCCCTTCAGGGTTGTCATGCCGAGGGCGAAACCTATTCTGAAGTAATTGAGAATATTGAGGATGTAATTAAGGATCATATTGAGATTAAGAAAAAACATAAAGAATTTATCCCGAGCGTAATAATAAAATGTAGAGAAAAAATAGATGTAAATTTGCCTATCTTGATTAATGTGTAATTATATGGGCAAAAAGTTCCCAGTTGCTAATTACCGTCAAATCGTAAGAATAGCCAAGAAACTTGGTTTTTATTTTTGTCGTAGAACTAAAGGAAGCCACGAGATTTGGAGAAGAGACTTAGACGGCCGTCAAACCACTATTCCTAATCACGGTTCAAAGCCCCTTAAAAGAAAAACGTTAAAATCTATTTTAAGTGATTTTAATATTTCACCAGAAGAGTTTTTAAAAATAAAAGAATTAATGTAAAAAAGTTTTTGTTTATTTTTTCATTGCGACTCTTACATTAATATTTTGATTAACCATGTCGGAAGAATGTCGTTTATTATTGGAATTCGTTCAATAACAAAAGGAATAATCATGCCCTTAAAGGAAACTTTGGCGATTACGGCTAAAAAAACCATAAAGATTATTTCTAACGGTAGTTCTATTATTTGGTCAAGAACGGGAAGTGGGATCCAGTCAATCACCTCAATTAAAAGAGCCAAAAAAATTAAAATTACCCCGCCTGGCGATAAAAAAATATCTTTAGGGATTTTTTGGAACCAGCCGCCTTTTTTCTTAGGGGCGGCGATTTTTTCTGGTATGTTTTCTGTAAGAACAGGACTAGAAGGTTGAGCTGGTTTTTTTTCTTCAGGTTGTTTTTCTTCAGTTTTTTCTTCTGTTTCTTCAGGCATAAAAGTTACAGAGGCCCGTCCTCTGTATATTTTTTAATTTTCTCTTTGTCTTCGGGCTTCTTTTATTTTTATAACCTCTTCCGGCGAAGTGGTGATTATCTGTTCTTCGGTATAAGAGGCCAAAACCTTGATCAAAACATGTTTTGTTCCGGCAAAGAATATGCCTTCTCCAACCGGAGATTCTAAAAGAAGCATTTTTTCTTCTTCAGTGAGATTAAATGTTTCTTGGACAACAGATATAGTGGCCGGGCTTTGTTTCATTAAAAGCATTAAAGCCGAGTTGGTGATAATCGGTTTTCCATAGTCCGATTTCATAAAATCGTTGACATCTTGGGTAATAGTAGTTACGCCTAGCCAGTATTTTCTGGCTCGCTTTACTGTGCCGAATAAGAAAGAAGCCCCGTCTTCGTTTTTCATCAGCCACCAGGCCTCATCAATAATCAAGAGTCTTTTTTTCATTTCGGCGGTGATTGTTTTCCAGATATATCTAAGGATTATAAAAAGAGCCATTGGCCTTAGTTCGTCTTCCATATCTCTGATCCCGAAAACAACCAATCGGTTCTCCATTGTTATATTAGAGGGCTGGTTAAAGAATTGAGAATAAACTCCTTTGGTAAATCTTTGAAGCCGTTTGACCAGTGATTCTGCTCCTTCCATTGTAGAGAGCACTTCTTGAAGATCGCTCATCAAAGGAAAAGGAAGGTCTTTGCCCCATTTTTTAGGGTCGCTGTCGGGAGTAATATCTTTAGCGGCATAGGTTTCTAATAAGGCGCGGTCCATAATTCCGTCTTCTTCCGGAGTCAGTCCTCCTAACATTATCCTCATTAAGCCGACCAAATTAATAATGCTTGTTCTTAAAGCGTCTTCAGGTTTTTCATCTTCTCTGGGCGTGGGCAAATCAAAAGGATTGATATGGTGGGGAGAAGAAAGGGAGATGTTAAAAAAAGATCCGCCAACCGCCTCGGCTAAAAATTTGTATTCGTTTTCCGGGTCCAGAATTATCCCGTCTACTCCAAGCATAAGATATCTCAGTATTTCTAATTTGATTGAAAATGATTTTCCCGAGCCGCTGGTGGCGAAGATTACTTCGTTGGCGTTAGCCAAGCTGAATCTGTCAAATAACACCAAAGAACTATTATGCCTGTTTATTCCATACAAAATTCCTTCGTTAGAGCTTAGGTCAAAAGAAATAAAAGGGAAAGTGCTGGAAAGTGGCGAGGTGTTCATCAAAGTGGTTACCATCAGCAGATCTAGATTATAGGGAGAAGTGGAAATAAATGCTTCTTGTTGCTGGTAAAGGGCTGGTTTGATATAAATCAGCCTTGATTCTAAAATAGACCTAAGATTGGTTTCCGTGTCTCTTATTTCTTTTTCACTATCTCCATAGATAGTAAGATAAAGGCTGAAACGGAACATTCTTTCTTGAGCGGTCTGAAGTTTGTCTCTTAAATCCTCTAGATCTTGATAGGCAACCTCTAAAGAGGGGTCGCGGATTAAACCCTTTTCTTCCCTTTCAGCAGTTTCGGCCTGGACTTCAGTGACTTTTTTCCTTAATTTTTTCAGAATTTTTTCGCTGGAAACAGGATGCATATAAAAAGAAATATCCATCGGGACGTTAAGGTTTATTATTGGAGAAAGCCAGCCGGTGCTTAGGTATCTTGGATAAGAAAAGATAAAATAGCTTTTAGTTATTCTTTCCCCCATTTGGATAGATCCTTGTTTGATTTCAATGGAAGAAGGCGCAATAATATCATTGACGTTAAAAGCTTCTTGTTCAAAAATCTCTTCCGGGATATCTGATTTTTTTTTAAATTTTTCTAAAAAAGGAATATTCATGAAATTGTTTCAATTATTCTATTAATTCGCCCGGTATCTGCGGATAATATCCTCTTTCTGCTTCTATCGGGTGATGAAGTGCCCAGAAAAGTTCGCTGATTTCTAAATTGGTTAAGGGAATTGCCTGCAATCCGCAGGATCTTAATCCCAAAATAACAAATTCTACCCTTTGAAGAAGCTGGTTTTTTGATCTTTGAAAAATTTCTTCGGTAAGAGCAAGGATTTTTGGCATTTTTCCTGTTTCATCGCTGGTTTGGCTTTCTGTGATAGAAAAAGGAATTACCATGTAAAAAGTTTTTTGCATAATAGAGCCGCCCTTTACTAATTGTTCAATAAACTTTTTGTATTCTGATACTTGGATTTTTAATAATTCGTTTTTTTCTTTTTTGGCGATATCCTCTAATTTTTCTAAATACCCCGTTATATTTAATCTTCTTGATTGGATAAGGGTTTGGCAGGAAAAGTCCAAAGAATTTAAGAAATTTTGGAATTGGTAAAGAATGGCATTTTGTTCCTCGGTTGATTTTAAGGCGAAATTCAAAGAAGAAACCATTAAGATTATTCTTAGGCCTTTGTTTTTAAGGATAATAATTCCCTCTTTTATTTGGTCAAATTGTAAAAAATCTTGAGTAGAAGGCATAATATACGATTTACTTTTTATTGGTTTCTATCCGCATAAATAATTCGTCTAATCTACTTCCTTTAGAAATCTTTAATTTAACTTCTTTTTCCGGTTCTCTCAACCCGGGGATGGGCTCTTTCATTTTTGTCAAAAATTTAGGCGGACTGGTTTTTTTCTTCCAGAGATAAATCCTGGGCTTAAAAATAAAAATAAAGAAATTAGCTATAAATTCAGGCAGGGAGGTTTTGCCTATTTTAAAAAAAGCTAGGGCAAGGGCGCTGCCCAATAAAATAATCGCAACAATTATAAATAGAAAGAAGGGGAGAATAAAATAAATGAAAAGACTGATTCCTCCGGCTATTCCGACAAAAATAAATTGCTTGAAAGTAAGAGATCCTACTATCCTTGCTTCTTGTTCAATGAATTTTGGCACGGTAAATTCCATATTATTTAATTGGTTCTCTATAATTATCTTCTTTTATAACTTTTGGCTTTATTTCTTCTTTTGGCTTCGCAGTCGTTTCTATTTTTATTCCATAGAGTTTTTCCAAGCTGTTTCTAAGAGGAATAAAAATACTCGTTGTTATTTGAGAATGGATTTCTTCGGCCTTATTTCTTTCTATTTTCAGTTCTTTTTCCAGAACATCTAAGAATTCATTTGGAGAAAGCAGGCCTAAAAAAACATAGCCCACGTTTTTAGTGATATTAAAAATCAAACCATCGTCAATAATATTGTTTTTGCTGCAGATATTTTGAATCGTCTGGCCTACTTCTTCGGAAAAAGTGGCTTTCTTAAGGTCTTCGGGAAGCTGTTCGTATAACTCCCAAAGCTCTTCTTTTGAATAATCAGGCATTGCTTTATTATATCATAAATAAAAAATTTAACACCAGTGGAAAATCAACCTTGCTCGGCGGGGTTGATTTGAGCTTGACTTAGTTTCTAAAATTTGATAAACAAAGAATCAGTTACTGAACCTTAAAAAAAGAATAAATTCAACAAAAAGGAGATTTATTATGGACAGACAAGATGGTTGCGAATGGAGAGGGATAGATTCAGCTGACAGAAAAGTAAAAAAAGCGTTTCAGCTTTATGGCGGAAAAAAATTTAAATTAGCCTTAGAAGAAATTGAAGCCGCTATTGAGATTAGTCCTGTTGACGCTTCTTGGCATTTCAGCAAGGCTCTTATTTTAGATTCTTTATATCGGTATGATGAGGCGATAGAAGAATATCAATTAGTTCTTGAGCTTAATCCTAATGACTTGGAAATATTAAATTCTTTAGGAATAGATTTTACGCGAACTGGTCAATATGATTTAGCTCTCGAAGCTTTTGAGCAAGTTCAAGAAATTGATCCTCAGAATGAAAAAAGTTTTTGCAATAGAATAATTCTTTATGGTGAAATGGGAGACCTTGATTCAGCTGAACAAATGTTTTATCTGGCCCAGCAGATAAATCCAGATTGTCCTTTGTGCTTTTATAATCTTGGAGTTATTCTTTCCGCTAAAAAAGAATATCAAAAAGCAATTTATTGTTGGTTGAGAACAGCTGAAATTGACCCTGAACATCCAGAAATAAATTGTTATCTTGCCAATGCTTATTGGCTTAACGGCGATAAGATTAAAGCTCAAGAGTATTTTTTAAAGGAACTTCAACTTGATTCTGGCAACATAGGGGCTATTTTCAATCTTGGTTTGGTTCTTTTAGCGCTTGGAAAAATAGAATCAGCTGAAGATAAATTTAACAGAATTCTTGAATTGATGCCGAGTTTTACTCCTGCTTTATTTTATCTTGGAGAGATCGCTCTTTATGATAAAGATTATAATAAAGCAGAGGATTTATATAAACAAGCCCTTAAGCAAGATAATAATATGCAAGCCACGCAATACAGATTGGCTTGTTGCAGTTTAGTTAAGGGTCTTAAAACCGAAGCAAGGATTTATCTTAAGAGTGAGTTAAGATCTTCTGATCTATCAGACACATTTGTTTTAACTTCAATGGGTTCAATGTTTTTGGTCTGTGATGACCTTGGACTTGCTACGCATTGCTTGCTTAGGGCTATTGATTCTGATTCTTCCAATGCTGATGCCTATTATTATCTTGGCCTTATTGGCGTCAAAAAAGAAGAGTTTAAAGATGCTATAGAGCTTTTAAAACATGCGCTTGATATAAGACCCGGAACAACTCTTTTTTTGCAAGTTTTGGCAGCTGTTTATTCAATGGCTGGAAGATTAAAAGAGGCCGAAGAAGCAGTTGAAAAGCTAATACAATCTGAGAGCACTCCTCAACTTAAAAAGTTTAAACGAAAAATTTGTTTAGCCCAAGGCAAAAACGAGTTTGCGCAAAGATTTCTTTTGTCTAAAATAGAACAAAAAGCTTTAAACCATGTCAGTTCTATAATATATGAAGTTTGTTGGTATCCGGGTGATGGTTGGCCAGGATATAGGGAAGCCCGTTTCAATATAATGAATCTTTTTTGTGTAAGAAAAGCAGAATGGAGAGGATAATAATCCTCATCCCGAAAGAAGGAGTTGAATAAACTCCCTTTTTTTTATTCTTCGGGCGCCGGGATTTTTTCTTGCGGGGGAGCGAAATCTTGTTTAGGAAAATTAGGCAGGGCTTCTAACATAAAAGCTTTCCAAACCGGTCCGGCTATGCTTGCTGATGCTCTTGGTTCCATAGCAGTATTGTCATTGTTGCCGACCCAAATTCCAGCCACAAAATCAGGCGTATAGCCGATAGTCCAAGCGTCTCGGTAATTATTGGTTGTTCCGGTCTTAGCTGCTACCTGATAGTTCGGTATATTCATGGAAGAATTGTATCCAAAAATTGGAGCTCGAGCATCGTTGTCCGATAAAATACTATTGAGAATTCTGACCACTTCTTGATCTAAAACTCTTCTTGGGGTTTTTTTATTCTTTTCAATAATATTTCCTTTTGAATCTTCAATTTTTAAGATAGAAACAGGAGGATATCTCATGCCCTCAGCGGCAAAAACTCCGTAAGCAGAAACCATATCCAATAATTTTACTTCTCCTCCTCCGAGAACAATAGCCGGACCATAATAAGACGGGTCTTTATTTAAAGTGGTTATGCCGCACTTTTTGGCTGTTTCTATGCTTTCTGGCAATCCAGCTAAATTAAGCAGGACTTTAATAGAGGGGATGTTTAAAGATTGGGCTAAGGCCTGCCTTAAAGTTACTTCTCCTCTAAATAGGCCGTCATAATTTTGAGGAATATATTCATTATTTCCCCAAACTCCAAAATTAGTTAATTCGTCAACGACGGTATATTGGTCGTCATAGCCATTTTGAAAAGCGGTAACATAAACAAAAGGTTTAAAAGCAGAACCTGGCTGGCGTCCGATTCGGTAGGTAGCGATATTTAATTTCGGGTCAAACTGGCAGTTTTTACCCGAAGTGCAATTTTTAGGATAGGGGTCACCGAACCAATCAAGAGATCCAATCATAGCTAAAATTTCTCCTGTTTTCGGATCTATCGCTACCAAAGAAACATTGTTGGCATCGTATTTTTTAATTCTTTCAACATTATCTGCAACGATTTTTTCTGCTGTTTGCTGTAAATCCCAATCCAAGGTTGTATAAACTTTATATCCTTCTTGTTCTAAGAAATTCTGGCCATAGGTTTCAAAAAGATATTCTTGGACATATAAGACAAAATGAGGCGCTTTGATCGTTTGGCTGGCTTTGGCAAAGACAATTTCTTGTTGCTTGGCTTCTTCGGCCTGTTCTTGAGTCAGGTATCCTTCTTGGGCCATCCTGTTTATCACATAATCTTTTCTTCCTAAAAGTTCTTCTACATGGCTTCCAAAAGGAGAATAGTAGCTGGGGGCCTTAATTGAGGCGGCTAATATGGCGGCTTCAGCAATAGTCATGTCCTTGGCCGGTTTGTTAAAATATGTTTTAGAAGCCGATTGGACTCCGTAAAGATTGATTCCGACAGGCACTTGGTTTAAATACCATTCTAAAATTTGATCTTTAGAATATCTTCTTTCTAATTCTAAGGTCAAAATAATTTCTTTAACTTTTCTTTCCACGCTTTTTTCTAAAGTTAGAAAAGTAGAGCGGATTAGTTGTTGGGAAATAGTTGAACCCCCATAGGTCGGTTTCCCAATATTGAAATTAAGCTTGAAAGCCCTTAAAATTCCCCAAATATCAATTCCATGGTGAGAATAAAATTTAGCGTCTTCAGTGGCGATTACCGCTTGTTTTAGATAATCAGAGATTTCGTTGAGAGAAACAATTTCTCGTTTTTCTTCCCCGTATAATTCGTAAAGAACATT
>Ga0154615_104_pt1 | contig 30791 bp, 25 predicted proteins | sample Rifle2008BG13ft_FD_116044 | JGI IMG/M metagenome (GOLD analysis project Ga0154615, IMG submission 116044) | Candidatus Nealsonbacteria bacterium RBG_13_37_56
GCTGCTATTACTGGATTGGCCGTTGCTGCAATGATTGCCGCTCCTGCGCCTACTCAGGCTATTACAGTTGATGAATTGCAAACCCAGATTAATGCTTTATTGGCTCAGTTGTCTGCTTTGCAAGGACAATTGGCAGATTTAGGCGGTGGAGGGACTATTGCTGGTTGCGAGATCAATCAATTTGACACTCCCTTAAAACAGGGGGATTCTGGCAAGATGGTACAATGTTTACAGATCATTCTGAACACTTCCACTGACACCCGGTTGGCTGCTTCCGGAGTAGGTTCTGCTGGAAATGAAACCCTTTATTTTGGTCCTTTGACCAAGGCAGCTGTAATCAAATTTCAGGAAAAATACGCTTCCGAAATTTTGGCTACATGGGGTTTAACTTCTGGAACTGGTTATGTTGGTTCAACAACCAGGGCTAAGCTAAATACTTTATTAGCTGCTGGCGAAGAAGAAGAGGAAGAAGAGGAAGAGGAAGAAGAGGAAGAAGAGAATGTTCCAGCCGGCGCTTTGAGTGTTGCTATTACCAGTGATACTCCAGCCAGCGCAACTGTTCCAGCTAATGCTACAGCAGCTGCTTACAACGTCCCAGTCTTAAAAGTTAAACTTGTTGCTGGCGACGGACCTGTCACTATTACCGGCTTAAAGATTTTAAGATCTGGTCTTAGTCAAGATGCGGCTGTAAGCAACATCAAACTTTTTGACGAGGATGGCAACCAAATCGGAACAAGCCAGAGCATTGGTTCCAGCCACAAAGCAAACTTTAATAATGTTTCTATTAAAGTTGAAGCTAACAGCACTAAGGTCATTACTGTGAAAGCAACTATGGCCGTTTCAGTCGCTTATTCTGGCAATGTGCTGAACTTTGGGGTTGAATCAGCTTCTGATATTACTTCTAATGCCACCAGCGTTAGCGGTACTTTCCCAATGGTTTCTAATGCCTTTACCTTGACTTCTAATGTCAATATCGGCACAGCTACTTTATATGATGGTTCAATGGGAGACAGGAATGACAGCGATTTAACAGTTGATCCTACTGATAAGGATATTAGATTTGCTCAAGTAAAAATAACAGCAGGTTCTGCTGAAGGTTTTGCTGTTAAACAAATTACAGCAATTAAGAATGGAACTGCTGCTACTACTGATGTAACAAATATCAGATTAGTTAATGATACCAGCGGGCTAACTTTGGGAACTGTCCAATCCTTAAACGCTGACGGAAGAGCTGTATTTAGCAATCTAAATGTCAGTGTTGCTAAGGGCGGATATGTTGAATTAAGTATTTTAGCTGATATGAATAACTCTGGCGCTGGAAGGACAATTACCTTTGATCTCCATGATGGAACTGCCTATACTATTGATGTGATTGGCTCTTCTTATGGTTTCGGCTTGACTCCAAGCTACAGTAATTTCTGTCTTTCAAGCGGTCTTTGTACTGCTCAGACAATTAACAGAGGTTATTTAACAGTTCAGAAGTCATCTAAGACCCCAGCTACCGGCTATATTGCTATTGGCGGGACTCAAGTTGAATTAGCTGCTTTTGATTTCGCTGCTTATGGTGAAGAAATTAATGTTACTTCAAGCATTATTACCCTTACTCCATCAGGCGATGGATCTGGCACTGATTACACGAACATTACCGGTTATGACGACAGTGGTAATGTTTTGTTTGGACCGCAAGACAGTGACAGCGGCGCTAATACTGCCGATCCTATAACTTTCACTGATGCTTACACTCTTTCAATTGGAACTAATGTAGTTCACATTAAGGCCAATGTTTCCAGTTCAGCTGTTGCTGATGAGCAAGTTGCTGTTTCTATTGCTGCTAGCGCTATAACTGCTAAAGGAGCAAGTTCCGGAAAAACAACTTATACTACCTCAACCGATTCAGGCACTGTGCCTCCATCTGCTACCTGTACTGGCAATACTCAGACTATTCAAGGCCCGGCCTTGGCAGTTGTGACTGCTGGTACTCCAGTTGCTAGCACAGTAGTTCAGGGCGCTCAAGACGCAATTTTTGCTTACTTTGACCTTGACGCTACTAATTCTGGAGAAGATGTGAAAGTAACGACAATTCAGACTCTTGATGGCACTAGCACTAGTGGTATTACTGCCAATACAAGTTATGAACAGGACATTATCAATTTAGAGTTATGGGGCGACCCTGACACAACTGATAGTGTTGCTGAAAACAAGAAGCTGGAAACAAGCACTTCAACTGCTATTCAGAGCACTACTACTGCTCTTACTACCTTTACCTTTAAGACGCCTCTTAAAGTAAAGAAAGGAACAATTACAAGGTTGACTTTAAAGGCAGATGTAACTGCAACCGCTAGTACTAGCCAAACTCATAGATTCTTGCTTGGTACTACAGCTAGTACTACTGGTTATGTTACTTCTGCTGGCTGGTCAACCGGGACTGCTATTACTGAATCGTACAGTGGTGAAGGACAAATCCAAACAGTTCAAGGCGCGGGTCAGTTGAAGATTATTGCTTCAGCTGATATGCCTGCTGCGGCTCAATTTGTAGCCGGAACAACCGGTAACACAATGATGGCTTATAAGCTTTATGCTACCCGTGAACATATTGGTATTTCCAACTTCTACATTGCCACCGGATCAAATAACGATAACAACCGAGCTGCTATAAAATCAGTAAAGGTTTACTACGAAGGATCTCAAGTTGGATCAAGTACAGGATACACCTTGGACGCTCTTGGCAAGGCTTACGTTTATATTGACGGGGATGGCCTAGTGGTTCCAAAAGACACTTGGACAGTTCTTGAACTTAGAGTTGATCTTAATGACAAAGCTCAATTGACTGACAATACTACTTTGGAAATCGGTCTTGGTGATGATAGCGGTGATGATAGCGTCTGGACCGGGCAAAATGGAACTGCTGTAGCTGGAAGCTACTATGTAGTTGCTACTGGCGCTGATTCTGGATCAACAATTACCGCTACTAACATTGACAGCGTTGGCGATGGTAATGGTAATATCATTGCTTCTTATGAGCACAAGCTTTATGACGGTGTGTTAGTGGTCAGCAAGAATAGCAGTTCGCCATCTGGAACTCAAACTGCTGGCGCCGACAAAGAGGTCTTAAGATTAGATCTTCAGGCAGTAGGCGATGATATTACTGTTCTTGAAATGGAATTCTGCATTGCTGGCACTGCTACTGTCACTGGAACAGGTGATGTGACTATTAAGAGTAGTGACTTAGGTACTACCTATGCCACTTTGACTCAAAGCGGATTTGACGCTTATTGGGATACTCTTTTAAATGCAGGCACCTATATTCCAATGAATCCAGCATCAGAAGCTGATTGTTTCACTATTGGTGGAACAGCTCAGACTGCTAATACTGTTGCTGGTAAGACAGCTAAGAGTATTGAACCATTTACTACCACTTTGCAGGTTGCTGCAGGCACTACCAAGACAATTAAGGTCTTTGGTGATACTACTGGCGCTGCCGCTACTTATAGCTTGCAGTTAGGTTTGCAGAAAATGAGTACTCCAAGCGCTTATGCTACAACTGCAGCTGGTATAATGTGGGAGAATAATACAGGAACTGACGTTGATAGCGCTTTGACTAAGAATACTCCAGTTACTGGTGGTTCGTTAGAGTATTAAGTTTAGTTAATAGCTTTCCTTGTGGAGCTTCATCGAGCGTCCCGATGTCCATCGGGACGCTCTTTGTTTTATTTTTCCACAGATTAATAGTTGACAATACATTGTCTAGAGTTAATATAAAGATAGGACTAAAAGCTTTCAGTTGATTGAAAGATTATCGAGATAAACCTTTCACTTTAGTTTATGCTTACTCAGCAAATTATAAAAGAAATAATTGATACGGAACTTGAAGAAATTAAAAAAAAGAAAATTATCTTACGAGAGGAGGTTTTAGTGTTAAAAGAACACTCTGATAAGAAAAAAATAGTAGCTATTAGCGGAGTAAGGAGATCGGGTAAAACATATTTAATGTTTCAATTGATTCAGGAACTTCTTGAAACTAAATTCAGAAATAATGTTCTCTATATTAATTTTGAAGACGATAGATTTACCGATCAAGTTTCTCAGATGGATTTAATTTATAAAACCTTTTTAGAATATAAAAATCCGAAAGGAAGAATTTATTTTTTTCTAGATGAAATTCAGAATATATCTCGTTGGGAAAAATGGTTAACCAGAATGTATGAAAAGAATATTAAGTTTTTTATTACCGGTTCAAATGCCTCTTTACTTTCTAGTCAATTTTCAAGAAGTTTAACAGGCCGCCATAAACTTATTGAGATTTCCCCCTTATCATTTAAACAATTTATTGCTTTTAAGAACAAAGAATTGCTTAATCATTCTTATTCTGTGCCAAAAATAGCGGAAACTAAAAATTTATTAGAGAGGTATTTAAAATCGGGTGGATTCCCGGAAGTGGTTTATGACAACCAGTCGGATGTTCTTAAGGATTATTTTAAAGATATAATTACCAGAGATATAATTTTAAGACGGAATATCAAATTTAAAGAGTCCTTAAAAGAAATAGCCGTCATCCTGATGAGCGGCATTGCCCGTTTGTATAGTTTATATTCTTTGAATAAAATTTTACAAGCCAGAAGTATAAATACTATTAAAAATTATCTTTCTTTTTTAGAAGAGGCCTATTTAATTTTTAAGATTTCATTTTTTTCTTTTTCTCTCAAGCGGCAATTAGCTAATCCTTTTAAAATCTACGCCATTGATCCGGGCTTACGCAATAAAGTTTCTTTAAATTTTAGTCGAGATATCGGTTGGCTCTATGAAAATGTAGTAGCAATAGAATTGGTAAGAAGATTGAATAGAGAAAACATTTTTTATTGGAAGGATACAAAAGAACAAGAAGTTGATTTTATAATTAGAGAAGGTTTAAAGATAAAGCAATTAATCCAAGTTTCTTATGATATCAACGACGAAAATGTCAAGAAAAGAGAAACAAGGTCTTTGATTAAAGCAAGTAAAGAATTTTCTTGTGTTAATTTATTGATTATTACTCAAGATTTTGAAGGAGAAGAAATAATAAAAAGAAAGAAAATTAAATTTATCCCTCTCTGGAAATGGCTTTTAGAATAACTAAAAAACATTGGTTGTTTTGTTTTTTTAATTATGATATTATAAAATATGACAAAAGAATATAAAAAAGTTATTATTGCGATTGTGGTTTTGGTTCTTATTATCGGAGCCGGGATTTTTATTTATTATTTAAAAAACAGGCCCAGTGAAGAAATGAAGGTTCTTTTTTCTTTACCTGAAGGAGCCGTTTTAACCGAAGAACAGCAAATAAAGTATGATGCAGCTCGAACTGCGCTAGGAGAAAATATTAATAATCCTCAAGCATTAATTGCTTTAGCTCAAGTAAAGTACGATGTTCAAGATTTAGACGGAGCAATTAATGTTTATTTAAGGGCTTTGGAAATTCAGCCGACCGACACTCTAATTCTTAATAATTTAGCCGATATTTATACTCAAAAAGAAGAATACGAAAAAGCAGCTGAATTTTATTTGCGGATAATTGAACATACGCCTAAATGGGTGAATGCTTATCGTAATTTAGCAACAATTTATAGATATCATTTAAAAGATAAATATCCTGAAATGGAACAGCTTCTATTAGATGGAATAAAAATAATTAAAGAGCTTGAAGGCGGAGCGCCAGTTGATTTTTATTCAATGTTAGCTGTGTTTTATGATGAAACAGGAAATATAGAAAAAGCAATTGAAAATTATGAGATAGTAGTGGAATTGACTCCGGAAAACCAATCAGCTAAAATGAGGTTAGAAGAACTTAAATTAAAATAATCCGAATGTCATCCGAATTTATCCGAATGACCCGAATAAATTATTTTATATTCGTAGATTCGGATATTATTCGTAGATTAGGATTATATTATGTATAAAATTATTTTCACTATTATTATAATTTTAGTTTTAGCTTGGGTAAATCCAGTTGATGCTGTGTTTAGCACTGATTTTATTAACAATGAAGCGCCGAGCGCTTATTTTTATCCCGGAGAATTTGATAAATTGGTCTTAGATTTAACAATTCCTTCCGGAGTAAATGGAGGAGAAGACAAGCTTTTAACAATTACCATAAAAAATAATGGAAGCGCAGTAAACTTATATGATATTGAAAAATTTAAGCTTTGGAAAGACGCTGACGAGCCGGGTTTTCAAGGAATGGGCAAGGATGAGGAATTAGGAATATTTATTTATTATGCTTCAAATATTTCCTGGTATTTATCTGATCTTAATGCAGCTGTTCCGGCTGATGGATTAAGAATTTTTATCAGCGCAGAAATCAGCAAAAACGCTACTACTAATCGTTCCGTCCAGATTAAAATACCTCAGTTAGATGATATTAATAGCAACGGAAGTTTTGATCTAGCGGATTCGGGCATATTTATGGAATCAAAGAATAATGGTCCCAGTGATTCAGCAATTGCCAATTCTTATTTTCAGACCCTTAAGACATTCAGCAATAAAGATAATCTTAATCCGAAAACAGTAATTACTGACCCAGAAGATAATTCAACTATTACTGTTGACAATTATACTATTAAGGGCATGACTCGGGATCAAGGAACTTCAAATCCTGCTTGGGTTAAAATAGGAATTAATCCTTTGGCAAGTTCAGAACAAGTTATCTGGCATGAAGTTAATTTAACCAGTTCAAATTATTTAACCTGGGAATATCAATGGCAGAATATTACAGAAGGAAATTATACTATAAAAACTCAGTCAACTGATTGGATTGAAAATACTGAAACAGAAGGGGATTCTGTTAATGTGGTGGTTAAATTTCCGGGCGAGCCCGCCTCCGCTCCTAACGGAGGAGCTACGGCGGGCGAGGAGGACAAGGAAGAATCCGCCTTTGCTCCTGACGGAGCTACTGCGGACACAGTAGAACAGCTTCAAGAGAAAATAAAACAAGTTCAACAGCAAATTATTGAACTTCTTAATCAGCTTATTCAAATTTATTTACAAAAACTAGGCTAAGCCTAAGGTTTATAGTCCGGCCTGCCGGATTAATTTATTTACTTGTTCTGTATATTCTGGCCATTCTGCTTTTATAACCGTAGCCCATTCCTGAGCTGCTTTTATATTACCTATTTTTATAAAACAATCTACCAGCTCAATTTTATAACTAGGATTAATTTCATCTATACGAGTTAAATTAATAATAACATGGCAGATTTCTTGATAATAATCTTGATAATTATCAAGAGCTAAAAGATTCTGACGGATTGTTAAGAGAATTTCTTCTGCTTTCCTTCCATAGGCGCTAAAATTTTTCGCTATATCGTCAATTAATTCTTTTATTTCTTGATATTCCCCGAATTTCATATAGCAGGCAAGCGCGTTAATTTTGTAATTGGTATTATCCGGACTCGTTTTTCTTAATTTATAATTAATATCGCATATTTCTTCAAGATGTTGTTCATAATTTTCAAGAGATAGATAGGATTTTTTAAGATCTAAAAGCAATTCCTCGTCATTTTCTATTATATAATTTTTGGTTTGAGCTGTTTCTATATTTTTTTTACTTTCTTCAATATTGTTTTCTTTAATATTTATTAAAGCTAAATTCCACCAGCAGGCGCCGTATTCCGGATTTAAGTCAATACATTTTTGGATTTTTTCTTTAGCTTTTTGATAATCCCCAGTAAGAAAAAATATCTTTGACCAGCCAATAAATATTTCCTGGCGCTTCGGGCTTAATTGTTCAAGCTTTTCAAAGACCTTATTAGCTTCATTTTTCCAGGCATCAACATATTCCGGATAAAATGTCTGGTAGTTTTTAAGCAGAATATTATAATAATTTCCCAGCATCATCCAGTATCTGTTATAAGTTGGCCTTATTTCTAAAGCTGATCTCATAATTTCAATTCCTCTGGGTACAAGTATAATAGCTTTTTTGAGTTCTCTTAATATATACATATTAACAATTTCAACATAATTTGATCTTAAATACTCATTTAAAAAGGTATCAGAAGGCAAGATTTCTTCCATCCGCCTTAATGCCCTTTCTGATTGTCCTATTCTTGCTTCAGAAAGAGCTTTGTTAATCTCTGTATTTATTTGGAAGGGCTTAATATTGTATTGCCAAATAAACCAGCAGAGTCCGATGAAAAGAAGAGCAATTATCGGGTATTTTATCCCAGCTTTTATAGAGGTCCGACCTCCGCTGTTCAGCGGAGGTCGGACCTCTTCTTTCTTTGAGATTAAGCTTAAAGAAAAGCCAATCAGTAAAAAAGAGACCAGATAAGTTGAAAAAATATCAAAGCTAAAAAAATTAGCTGTTAAATAAGCAATAAAAGCTGTCTGGACGCCGTGGCAAATTAAAGTATTTGAATTATGTTTTATTTTTTGCAAAGCCCAAAAGATACTGGCAAAAAGCCCAAGATAGATTATTAAAGCCGGAATTCCAGCCGTAACGCTGATATCAAATAGAAAACTGTGAGCCCGGTCATACCAGCCGATAGGAACGGAAATCTCCGAACTGGGCATCATTTTGGGCAGTTTAGGGTTGTAATATTTATCAAAAGCAATGGAGAAATTTTCCGGACCATAGCCAAAGATTGGATTTTCTATAATCGTCCTGGCCGAGATTCTCCAAACAGAAAACCTCGGGTCGTTTAAAAATAAACTAATTGATAATCTGGGTTGTATCTGTTGGAAAATCTTGTTTTCTTGGATGAAACGAGGCAAGGGATAATTATTATTCAGATAAAAAACAGAAAAAATTATAAAAATTAAAATTGCTCCAAAGATAATTTTTAAACGGGGCATTTTTTTAGGATAGAAAAAGATAAAATAAATAGCAGCTAAAATAAAGCCCAGATAAGCGGCCCGGCTGATTGTTAGTAAAATTACAAAAAGAAATAATAAAAGAGCGGGTAAGTAGAAAAGCCATTTTCTATCCAGATTTTTAATAGATTTTATTATGAATGTTAAAGCCAAAAAGCTTAAAGCTAAAAGATAAACAGCCAGAAAGGTTGAGCCGCCAATAGTTGACCAAGCTCCGCCTGGAGCCGGAACAAAAATACGGCTTAAAATTCTAAATTCCTGGAAAATAGCAATAAGACAAACCGGAATAGCGACAATAAAAGATAAAGTCCAGATTTTTTGCCAGTCAGATTTTCTCAAAATTAAAAAAGCTAAAATCGCAAAAACTATATAAAAAGCAAAATTTAAAAATCCGCCCGAACGGTAAGGATTGCCCCAGAAACTAAAACTTCTATCTAAAGAAAATAAAGTAGCTAAAAAGAAAATACCTAAAAGAGCAATCAACAGCCAAAAAGGCCAGAAAATATTACTTTTTCTATCTAACACATTTGGAGCGATCGCTCCAAATGTGTTATTGGTTTGTTTTTGAAAGAGAATTTCACAGATAAAAATAAAAAGCAAGATAGCAACAATACTTCTAAAAACAATGGTTTTTCCCCAATCAGGAGGGGAAAACCATGGAGGCAAATTCAGAAGAGGCAGGGCTAATATTAAAAAGAAGCCGGTTAGATAAATCCATAAATATTTATCCAGCACCTTTTTAGTGTTTAGTTTATTTGTGTGATTTTCAACACCTTGATGAGAGGTGCTGGATTTATTTTTTGTTTCCATTTTACTTAATTAATTTTATTTTTTCATTAATTTTATTAATCTCTTCCATTTCTTTATATTCAGATTCGATAAAACTTATTGATTTTGATCCTGATGCATTTTCTATAATAGCTGCGATTTCAATTATTTTTTTACTGTTATTTATATACTGATCAGCCATTTCTCTATCAATTTTATCCACAGAATTAAGATCATCTCTTAATTTTGACTCTGTTTCCGGGAATCTTCCTAAAATATCTCTAATAATGTTTTTTAGTATTTTTTCTTTTTCTGCTTTGATAGAAATATAGACTAAATCAAAATGATATTCCTGGTCAAAATGATATTCCTCATATATCATTAAAGAATATAAATTATCAGTTAATTCCTTAAAGCATTCTTGATTTTCAGTTTTTTCGCAAATTATTTTAAACTGATAAAGATAATCTTTTGAAATAAAATTAATATCATTTTTAGCCGCTGACTCAATATCTTTTTTAACTTGTTCAATCTTATTTAAATAAAGACCAGAAACAATTTTTAACCACCAACAATATTTAGATTGAGGATTTAATCTGATGCATTCCTGGGACCTTTCTTCTGCTTTTTGATAGTTTTGAGAAATAATATCACCTTGAATTTGACCCGATACAATATCTTCGCGTTCTGGACTTAATTGGGAAGCTTTTTCAAAATAAGCGTCAGCTTGCTTTTTTAATTCTTCAACATCTCTGATTTTAAACGCTTCTTTATTTTCAATTAAAATATTAGTATATTTTCCCAGAAAAATCCAGATTCTGGTATAATAGGGCCTTATCTCTTTTACTTCCTCTAAAACAGAAAGCGCGTTCGGGGTTAGGGATTTTTTTAACCCGGGAATGATTTGATTGCAGTTTTCTATCACTTCAATATATTTAAGCTTGGCATAGCTGTTTATAACGCTATTAGTTGGGAGGACATCTGATTCTATTTTTTCAATTGCTTTTTCACATTGATTGGTTCTTACATAATAATCAGCCCAGTTTATTTCTGCATTAATTTTTAAGGGTTTTAAGGCGCCAAACCAGATAAAACAAATTAATAAAATCATCAGCAGAGAAAGAAACAAAGGCTTGCCCGGTTTAAGCTCCTCTTCTTTTTGGGATAAGCTTAGCTTATCCCCGGATAAGCTAAGCTTATCCCAATTGCCCGAATTGGATATCAAAGATAAAGAATAAGCAACTATTAAAAAGAAAATAAGATAAGTGGAAAAAACATCAAAGCTGAATAAATTAGCAGCTGAATAAGCAAAGAAAGTAGCTTGAATGCCATGAATAATAATATTAGTAGATTCGGATTTTATTCGCCCGCCTGCCAACGCCTGACGCCGTAGGCTATGGCGGGTAGGTAAATTTGGATTATCTTTTATTTTTTGTAATTGCCAAAATAAAGTTGCGAAGAGCCCAAGATAAATTATTAAGGCGGGAATTCCAGCGGTAACCCCTATTTCAAATATAAAACTATGGGCTCGGTCATACCAACTGCCCCAGTCCCGGCTGATAAAAGGCAGAGAAGGGTCATAATATTTATCAAAAGCAATAGAGAAATTTTCCGGTCCATAACCCAGGAGGGGGTGATCTTTGATTGCTTGAATAGAAACAATCCAAGCGGAAAAACGGGGATCGTCTTCAGCCATTTTAATTGAAAGTCGGCCCGAGATTAAATTATGGGCATTAAGATAATAAATTCCGTAAGCTCCCAATAAAATTGAAACGAGAAACAATATTTTAAAGGCAAAAATCAATTTTCTTTTTTTGGGAAATGTTAGAATAAAATAAGCCAGACCAATAAACAAACCAAAATAAGCTGCTCTGCTTCCGGTAAGAAAAATAATATAAATAAACAATAAAGAAGCTAAGAGATAAAATGATTTCTTTTTTAACCCTTTTTCTTTTAAGAAAAAAGAAAAGGTTATAAAAACTAAAAGCAAAAAATAAAGGCCTAAAAATATTGGTCCGCCCATAGTTCCCGGGGGACGACTGCCAAACCCTTTGATTAAATTTTTAAAAATATTAAATTTTTGGAAAAGAGTAATAAATGAAACCAGAACTCCGATTAAGATGCTAAAATCCCAAATTTTTTGCCAGTGAGATTTTTTAAGAATTAAAAAAATTAAAATTGAAAAAATAATAATAAGACCGAGATTTAGAAAACCATCGCCTCTTAGAGGAGAGCCCCAAAAACTAAAGCGGGGATCTAAGGAAAAAACAGTAGCCAATAAAAAAACAACAAAAAGAGCAATCAGCAGCCAAAAAGGCCAGAAAATTTTGTTTTTTCTATCTAACACATTCGTAGTGGTCGCTCCAAATGTGTTATCAAAATTTTTATAAAGAATAAGATAAATAAAAAAATAGATCAGAATAGAGATGATAATTCTAAAAATAATTGCCTTGCCCCAGGCAGTCGGATGAAGCAAAACAGGACTGCTGATTACAGGCAGGGCTAAAATCAAAAAAAATCCAATTAAATAAACCCGGTAAAGATTATTCTCTTTATTTTCACCCATATTATTCATAATACAAAAAACTCCTTAATAAAGCAATTGACTAAATTTATTATTTATGATATTATTTAAGGAGTTAAGGAGTTAATAAATTAAGCACTTTTACAATTTAAATTTTAATTAGATTCCGAAAGTAGAAAGAATGAAAAAAACGATAGTTATCGGGCCGGCTACCGGTTGGCTCTATGCAAAAAAGATGTATTCTTTAATTGATCAGAAATTTATTCTTGAAGAAGCTGGAGCCAATGGTGTGGAAGTTTCTTTTTTGCCAGAGTGGTTTAGCGCTGAAAACTTAAATAGGATGTGTTCAATTCCGAATTTTTCTAAAATATTTGAAGCTCAGAATTTCCTTCATCGGTCTGTCCATCTTCCAGTCGTTAATAACCAAAAAATAAAACTTCAAATCGCAATAACCCAAAAATTTGTTGCTTATTGCAATGCTACTGTTGCCTTAACTCATCCTTTAAAAGTAAAGGGTTGTTATCCGATAAAATCTTACGAAAAGATGATTTCTAAAGGCATTCCATTGGCGATTGAGAATATGGATTCAAACAAAGAAAGTGGTTTTAAAATAGAAGAACTGGAAAGATTGATCCAATTAGTCCCTCGTTTCGTTCTGGACGTTCAGCATGCTTTTGAGCGTGATTTAACTATGGAATATGCCTTTGATTTATTTAATGCAGTAAAAGATAAATTAGTTTATCTGCATGTTAGTGGCGAAACAGAAGATAATCATCATGCTTTGGTTTATCAGTCTAGAAATTGCGATAAAATAATTAGTTTTCTTGGTACAATATTTTCGGAAATTGAAATTCCGATTATCTTGGAAGGGCGATATTCAACCCTTAAAGAATTAAACCAAGAGATAAGTTTTTTAATCAAGGAAATAACCAATTAAAAAAGAAAAGATATAAAAAACAGCGAGATAAATGTTTCGCTGTTTTTCTTTTTGGGTATTGCTATTCATATTATTTTATGATACAAGATATATAATAGAAAAGACAATGAAAAATTTATCAGGTTATAAGGCAGTAATACTGGCTGGGGGAAAGGGAACTCGGCTTTATCCGATAACAAAAGAGATTCCTAAGCCCTTGCTTCCAATAAACAAAAAACCAATAATTAATTATCTGGTTGATTTATTTGGCCAATACGGGATAAGAGAAATAGCTGTTTTAATAAATAAAAACTTTAAACAGGATTTTGAGTGGTGGAAAAAAAGATATTACCCTTCGGTGAGCTCAGGGCGAGTCCTTAATATTAGATTAGTTGAAGAAAAAGAGGAGTTAGGAACTTTTGGCGGAATTTATTTTTTAAAAGACTGGATCGGCAGAAGCAAGTTTTTTTTAACTAATGGAGACGAATTAAAAAAAATAGATTTAGTTAAAATGGCTGAATTTCATAATCAAGTTAAGCCATTGGGAACAATAGCCTTGGTTCAAGTGCCGGATCCCCAACATTACGGAGTGGTGGTTTGCAACAGCGTTAAGGTAAAAGATTTTCTGGAAAAGCCGGAACCCGCCCAAATTTTAGAAAAATTTCAGGCGGGCAAGAATCCTGTTGTTAACGCCGGACTCTATTTGCTAAATCCGGAAATAATTAATTACCATCCCGGGCCGGAATTTTTAATGATAGAAAAAGATATTTTTCCTAAATTAGCTAAAGAGGATAAATTAGCCGGATTTAAATTTAAAGGAAAATGGACAGATTGCGGCACTTGGGAGCGTTATGAAAAAGCTCTTTCCGACTGGCAATCTTAATATGATACTTCTTGAACCCTATTGACACCCTTGTTTGGGTGTTTTATTATGGAATATAATATATGAACCAAGAAATAAAACCAAATCAAGTATATACCACTGAAGAGGCTCAAGAGTATTTAAAAATAAGCAAGAGTACAATTAAGCGCCTGCTTAAAAAAGGAATACTTAAAGCTAATAAAGTCGGGGGAAGATATAAGATTTTAGGTAGCGAAATGATCAGATTGGTTTCTCCGGGCGCAGAAAAAAAAGCCAGAAACTTATATTTCCGCTTGAAGTATAAAACTAAAGACGTTATTAAGAATTGGTAATTTTTTATGAAAATTTTAATTACCGGAGGGGCCGGGTTTATCGGCTCCAATTTAGTAGACAGGTTAATAAAAGACGGACATGAGGTCTCGGTGATAGACAATCTTTCTACGGGCAAAAGAGAAAATTTAAACCCTAAAGCAATTTTTCATGAAATTGACATTTGCGATTTTGAAAAAATCAAACCTCTTTTTAAAGACGTAGATTATGTTTTTCATTTAGCCGCTCTGCCTCGAGTGCCTGTATCAGTTGAAGATCCGATTGGCACTTCTCAAACCAATATTATGGGTACGGTAAACGTCTATAAGGCAGCAGCTGATAATAAGGTAAAAAGAATAATTTTTGCTTCTTCGTCTTCTGTTTATGGAGATCAGGAAAAGTTTCCGCTCGCAGAAGATATGAGTCCTCGTCCAATCAGCCCTTACGCTTTGCAGAAATTAATTGGCGAACAGTTCGGCGGGCTTTTTACCGATCTTTATGAAATGCCAATAATTTCTTTAAGATTCTTTAATATCTACGGTCCGAGAAATGATCCGGAAAGCGATTACAGCCTGGTTATCGCCAAATTTTTAAAACAAAACAGCCAAGGCAGGTCGTTGACCATTTTCGGCGACGGCGAGCAAACCAGGGGTTTCTGCTACATAGACGATTTATTAGAGGCTCTTGTTAAAACAATGGCCAGCGAGAAGTTGAAGGGTGGAGAAAGAATCAATATCGCCAATAAAAACTCATATTCGGTAAATTATTTAGCGAAATTAATCAGCGATAAGGTTGAATATTTGCCCTTAAGAAAGGGCGATGTTTTGCACACCAAAGCGGATATTAGTTTAGCAAAAGAGCTTTTGGGCTGGGAGCCGAAAATTTCTTTTGAAGAAGGGGTCGAGAAAACAAAACAGTGGTTTGAAAGTGGTTATGGAAAATAAAATAAACAATAAAATTGAAAAGATCGGAATTATTGGTGTGGGCATGGTGGGCGGAGCTTTGCTTGGTTATTTTAAAAAACAAGGAATAGAGCCCTTGCTTTATGATAAAGGCAAGAATTTCGGTTCAATGAAAGAAGTTAATCAAGCCGATGTTATTTTTATCTGCGTTCCAACGCCCTTTGATAAAGAAAAGCAGAGTTTTGATTTAAGTTATGTCGAGGAGTCATGCAATAATATCTCCGGCAATAAAATATTAGTTATCAAATCAACCGTTCTTCCCGGAACCACTCAAAAACTCCAAGAAAAATATCCCCAGCACAGATTTTTGTTCAATCCGGAATTTTTGACTGAAATTACAGCCGAACAAGATATGAATTATCCGGACCGGCAGATTATCGGCTATACAAAAGAAAGCTATACCATTGCCAAGGATATTATGGATTTGCTTCCTTTGGCTCCGTTTGAAAGAATTATTCCGAGCGCTGAAGCGGAAATGGTTAAATATTTTGGCAATACTTGGTTTTCAACCAAAGTAATTTTTGCCAACCAAATGTATGAATTATGCCAGAAATTGAATCTTGATTACAGGATAATTATGGAATCAGCAGCCGCCGACAAAAGAATAGGTCGAAGCCATCTTGTCCCGTTTCATAAGGGTTCTTTCGGATATACCGGGAAGTGCCTTCCGAAAGATATTAAAGCCCTGATTCAGTTTGCCGATCAACAGGGAATTGATCTGAAATTACATAAAAAAGTAGAAGAGATAAATCAGGAACTGATGAAAAATCAGAAGATTGACGATCCGGAAACTTTTTCCATCCGTGAATAATATGAATTTAGGATTATTCTTTACCAATAACGTTTCATTAAAAATTTGGGAAAAAACAGGGAACCTGGACCGGGAAATAAAACCCTATAAAAGATTATTAAGTTATTTTGAGAAAATATATTTTTTTACTTACGGTAAAGATGAACTGAAATTAGAAGGCATTGAAGTTTTGCCGGCTAATATATTTAATAAAGAATTAAAAAACATAGATGTTTTTAAGACCAATCAGCTGAACGGGTCTTGGAAAGCAGTCATAGCTAAAAACTTATACGGCAAGAAGCTGGTTGTTCGCCAGGGCTACCAATGGTCAATATTCGCCCGGAATAAAAAGGTTGCCAAATGGAAATTATTTTTTATAGATTTAATAGAAACAATTGCTTATAAAAGCGCTGATGCAATTATGGTTTCTTCCGAGGCAGACCGGGACTACTTGATTGGAAGATATAATATTAATCCCGAAAAAGTAAATTATCTTCCTAATTATATTGATACCGATTTGTTTAAACCAATAAATATTGAAAAAGAAAACAGAATTTGTTGCGTAGCTAAGCTAGAGGATCAAAAAAATTTATTTAACTTAATTAAAGCAGTTTCCGGTTTGAATATAAAGCTCGTGATTTTTGGAAACGGATCTTTAAAAGAAAAATTAGAAAACTTCAGCAGGGAATTAAAAGCAGATGTCGAATTCAGGCAGAATATTCCGAATAATGACTTGCCGATAGAAATAAATAAAAGCAGATTATTTATTCTCCCGTCGTTTTACGAAGGTTGCCCTAAGGCCCTGCTGGAAGCAATGTCCTGTCAAGTTCCAGTTATCGCTACCAATGTTCCAGGAATCAAAGAAATAATAAAACACAAAGAAAACGGGTATTTGTGCGACGTATCTGCAGAATCAATAAGAGAAGCAATAAAAGATTTATTATATAATCAAGATCTTCAGGCAAAAATTTCTGAAAATGCTAGAAAAACAATTTGCCAAAATTTCAGCTTAGAAAAAATATTAGAAAGGGAGATTAAAATTTATGACAAAATATTGGCATCCTAAAAAAATAAAAGAAGAGCTTAATGAATCTCCGGGCAGAAAATATTTAAATGAATTTTTATATCAGAATTTATCTAAATTTATTCCTCTTGGAGAAATTAAAATGCTGGATATCGGCTGTGGCTCAGGGTATATTAGAGAGATTTTTTCTGATCTCGGATATAAGTTATTTTATACTGGAGTAGATGTTGAAAGGCATCAAGAATTTAACCAATACAACAAATATAGCTCAGAAAGTAATTTTATTGAATCAAAAATAGAGGATTTTAATAGTGATAAGAAGTACGATTTAATTTTTTCTATTTGTGCCCTAGAGCATATTAAAGATGATTTTCTAGCTGTTTCTAAGGGAAAAGAGTTTTTAAAAGAACAAGGTCTTCAAATTCATATTGTTCCAACGCTTTGGTCATTTCCACTTTATCTTTGGCATGGTCATAGACGATATAGATTAGTTCGTTTAAGAAAAATGTTTAAGGAAAAAGATTTAGAAATTTATAGAGTAGGAGGTTTATTTTCTTTCTTTCTTCATTTTTCTTTTATCACTGTTCCAATTGTAGTTTTTAAAAATTATAAATTATTTAATTCAAAATTATATCGTAGAGCCTTGAGAATATCAAATAAATTAGATAAGTTTGTTCCATTTTTATCACCTTTTTATATAGTAATAGTAAAAAAATGATATATAAAATTATAGTTAAAATTATATTGAGATCACATACTTTCTTTTATAGATGGTCAGGGTTCTTTTCTGGAAAAGCCGAGGGTGGGGTACATCCTAAGCACAGATTGACTAATTATCATAAATTTTTTATTGATAATGTTGAGCCCAATGACACTGTTTTAGATATTGGTTGTGGAAAAGGGGAATTGACTTTTGATTTAGCAAAAAAAGCTAAAAATGTAGTAGGTGTTGATTTTAACGAAAAAAGTATCAATCTAGCTAAAAATAAGTTTTCTGCTTTTAATATAAAATATTTCCTTGGGGACGTTACAAAAGATTTACCGGATCAAAAATTTGACGTATTGGTTTTATCAAATGTTTTAGAACATATTGAAAATAGGATAGAATTTTTAAATAAGATTAAGAAATTAGGAAATAAAATTTTAATTAGAGTGCCAATGATTAATCGAGATTGGATAACTTTATATAAAAAAGAATTAGGTCTTGAGTGGCGCTTAAATAGAGGTCATTTTACAGAATATACCCTAGAGTCGTTCAAGAAAGAAATAGAACAGGCCGGATTATTTATTCAGGATTATAGCGTTCAATTCGGCGAGATCTGGGCTGTTATAAAAAAATATGAGCAATAATACTATAACCCAAAATAAGTTTGATTTTTTAATAAAACTGAACGGTCTTTTCGACCAGAAAGAAAAAGCTCAATTTTTAGGCGTGATAATAGTGGCGCTTGTTGCTACGCTTTTCCAAACGCTTAGCGTTGCTTCCGTTCTTCCGTTTATTAGTCTTGTGATGGATCAGGGAGCGCTTGATCAAAGCAAATTCTTAAAAACTTTATTTGTTTTTTTTGACTTTTCAAGCATTTATTCGTTTACGGTTTTCTTAGGAATTATATTGATCGGAATTATTGTTATAAGCAATTTTCTTTCTGCTTTTTCAACCTGGTTTAAGATCCGTTTTGTTTGGCAAAAAAACCACAACCTTTCTTTGGCTTTATTGCGCAAGTATCTTTTCCTACCTTATGTTTATTTTCTTGACAAGCACAGCGCGGATTTGGGGAAAAATATCCTTTCTGAAGTAGAACAGCTTACCGGAAGATTATTTATGCCTTTATTGTCGCTCATAACAAGTGGTATAATGGCTTTAATTATTTTTGTTCTTTTATTGTTTGTTAATCTTTGGGTGACCCTTATTGCTGTTTTCCTTTTTATTTTTTTCTACGGAGCGATTTTCTTTTATCTTCGGAAAAACCTTAAAGAAAGAGGCGAAAAAAGGATAGCAGAGAATGCGGGCCGATTTACTTCGGTCAGCGAGGCATTGGAAGGAATTAAAGATATTAAAGTGCTGGGCAGAGAAAAGTATTTTTTTGAGCGGTTTTCCCGTTATTCTATGAATTTTTCCAGACTTCATACTTGGAGTTCTGTGGTTACTAATATCCCTCGCTATTTTATGGAGGTAGTGGCTTTCGGCGGGGTTGTCGCTTTAATCTTGGCTTTGATGGCTTTCGGAAGGAAGGGAGGAGAGATTATTCCTTTGGTAAGCTTTTTCGTTTTTGCCGGATATCGCCTGATTCCGGCTCTCCAAGATATATTTTATTCATTTACTAATTTCCAATTTAACAAGGCGGTCCTTGATAGGGTTTATCAGGATCTCCATCAGGAGGCTATTGGTTACGCCGGAGATTTTGACCGAAAAGAATTGCCAGAACCTCTTTCTTTTCAAAAAAGCATTTCTTTTAATAATTTGTCTTTTACTTATCCCAATAGAAAGGATTTCGTTCTGAGAGATATAAATTTTCAAGTGGATAAAGGAGCGTCAATAGGCATCGTCGGTCCGACCGGAGGAGGAAAAACAACTTTAATAGACGTTATTTTGGGTCTTTTTACTCCGAGTCAAGGAGCGTTAGAGGTTGATGGTATCAAGATAGAAAATGAGAATGTTCGCAATTGGCAAAGGAATATCGGTTATGTTCCTCAGCAGGTTTATTTGTCTGATAATACTATTGCTTGCAATATCGCTTTTGGAGTTTCTAATGACCAGATTGACATGAGCCAAGTAAAAAAAGTTGCCAAGATTGCCAATATTCATAGTTTTATTGAAAAAGAGCTGCCTTTGGGCTACGATACTTTTGTCGGAGAAAGAGGGGTTAGATTGAGCGGAGGTCAGAGACAGAGAATCAGTATTGCCCGGGCCCTTTATCATAATCCAGACCTTTTGATTTTAGACGAGGCTACTAGTTCTTTAGACGGAACAACTGAAAAGGCAGTTCTTGAAGCAATAAATAATGTGGCTAAATTAAAAACCTTAATTATTGTGGCTCATCGTCTTAAAACAGTAGAACATTGTGATACTTTATACCTTTTAGATAAGGGAAGAATTGTAGCCCAAGGAAGCTATAAAGATTTATTAGAAAATAATCCTCAGTTCCAGGATATGGCAAAAGGCGGAATAAATAAAAATATATGAAAAAAGCAATTTTTATAACCGTAAGAACCGGATCTACTCGGCTTCCCAATAAGGCTATTCTTAAAATAGGGGAAGAGAGAACCATTGAACATCTTATTGAAAGAGTAAAGCGCTCCCGAGAAAAAGATGGAATAGTTCTTTGCACTACCAAAAATCCAGAGGATGATATTTTAGTTGAATTAGCCCAAAAACACGGTATAGAATATTTCCGGGGAAGCGAAAAAGATAAATTAGAAAGATGGAGGGGCGCAGCCGAAAAGTTCGGAGTAGAGTTTTTTGTTACGGCTGACGGAGATGATCTTTTTTACGAACCAGACTTGATAGATTTAGCTTTTAAGCAATACCAAGAAAAAAATCCAGATTTTATTAAGGGCGACGGGGTAAAAGGGGTGGACGTGCCTTGCGGAGCTTTCACTTATGCTATTAGAACAGAAGCCCTTAAAAAAGTTTGCCAGATAAAAGATACTGACGATACGGAAATGATGTGGATTTATTTTGAAGATACCGGCCTATTTGATTGCCAGAAATTAGAGGGAGTGCCTGAGATATATAAAAGGCCGGAGATAAGAATGACCCTTGATTATCCGGACGATTTTAAATTTTTTGAGTCAGTAATTAATAATCTGAAACCGATAAAACCAAACTTTAATCTTAAAGATATTATTGAATATTTAGACGAGCATCCGGAAATAATCAAAATAAACCAATATCTTCAAAATCAATTTAGAGATAATCAAAAAAATAAAACTAAATTAATTTTAAAAAAAAATGTTTGATATAAATTTTTATCGCAAATTTGATGGAATAAAAAAAAGCTTAGATCAATTAAGCAAAGAAGAGCTTTTTAATAAACTAGAAGGATTGCGCGATAAAAATCCAATTATTTACAATATTGAAACTACAAACGCTTGCAATATGAGATGTCAGATGTGCCCTCGGACAACAATGATGACTCGGGGGATAGAAACAATGACTAAAGAAGTTTTTTCCAAAATAGTAGAACAAATTAAACCTCATAAAGAAAGCGATTGGAAGGAATGGGAAAATTTTGCAAAAGAGCACTATGGGGTTTTTCCGGATAATATGAGCGAAAATCATTTTTTCCTTTACATTATCCCAAAAGTTATCCAATTGCATGGCTATGGAGATCCTTTGCTTGATATTAATATAGCTGACGAAGTCAAATTGCTCAAAGAAAAAGGTTTTTATCCGTATTTTAGCTGTAATCCGGCAAATATTAATATAGATAAAACAATAAAGATGTTTGAAAATGGATTAGATTATATCAAATATTCTATTGAGAGCATTTACGACGAGAAGCATAAAGAAATCAGGGGCTTAGCTTCTAATTTTACCAATAGTTACAAAAAGATTTTAGAACTGCTTGAATTTAAAAAGAAAAGAAACTATCAGACAACAATTATTATTACTATGTTAAATCTTAATAGACAGAACCAATTAGAAGAATGGCAAAAACTGAAAGAAAAATTTAAGGGCCTGGATGTTTACATCTATTTTAAAAGTGAAGACCAGCAATGGTATAGAAAAGATTATCACGGAACCAATTCAATTCATTGGTCTGAATCTTGCAAACACCCCTGGATGTCAATGACCATAAAATCAAACGGTGAAGCGGCTATGTGTATGGAAGATTATAACAATGAGATTATTCTTGGTGATGTTAAAAAAGAATCTCTTTATGATATTTGGAACGGAGAAAAGTATTATAAGTTTAGAAAAGATCATTTAGATTTAACCAAAGGAATAAAATGCAGCAAACAATGCGATATGAGTCTTATCGGAGAACTTATTGAGAAAACTAAAATATGACAAAGACAAAAATTATTATTACGGGCTCTCAAGGATTAATCGGATCTGAGGTTACCAGATATTTTAAAGAGAATGATAAGTACGGGGTTTTGGAGTTGGATATTACTTTAGGACACGATTTAACCAATGAAGAATTTGTCAAATCTTGGTTTAAAGAAAATAGAGCAGATTATCTGATTAATCTTTTCGCCCTTAACGACCATATAGATCCTGAAATTCAAGAGCCAACCATGTTTAATATTGATTTAGATAGTTTTAGAAAATTTTTAGAAGTTAATGTTACTGCTTTATTTTCAGTCTGCAGAGAGTTTGCTAAAAATGAAGAGGCAAAAGGGATTGTTAATTTCAGCTCTATTTATGGATTAGTTTCTCCTTCGCCTTATTTTTATAAGGGTGGAGAAAAACATATCGGTTATTCTGCCTCTAAGGGCGCCGTTATTCAGCTTTCCCGTCATTTGGCAATTCATTTGGCCCCAAGAATTAGAGTAAATTGTTTAGCTCCGGGCGGGGTTAGATATAAACAAGGAGAACAGTTTATTGAAAAATACAGCCAGCAGACCCCAATGAAGAGAATGATGAATAAAAACGAGCTTAATAAATTTTTGGAATATCTTTGTTCCGACGACTCTTCATATATGACGGGTTCAATAATAAGTATTGATGGCGGCTGGACCGCCTGGTAATTATGACTGAAGAATTAAAAGAAAAATTAAAAAAGATAAACTCCTGAAGGAGGAATCAGGAAAGAATATATGATAGATTTTAAGAATTTAAAAGAACCGTATTTTATAGCCGAAGTTGGAATTAACCATAACGGCGATCTTCAGATAGCAAAAAAATTAATTGATGCCACTTTCGCCTGCCAGTGGGATTGCGTTAAATTCCAAAAAAGAGAACCTGATCTTTGCGTTCCCGAGCATCAAAAAAACGTGGAAAAGGAAACTCCTTGGGGCAAGATGATTTATTTAGAATATAAGAAAAGAATAGAATTCGGCAAAAAAGAATATGATTATATTGAAAATTATTGCAAGGAAAAACCAATTGACTGGACCGCTTCGGTCTGGGATTTGCCAAGTTTGAAATTCCTTTTACAATACGACGTGCCTTTTATAAAGATTCCTTCAGCCAAACTTACTGACCGGGAATTGCTTATCGGGGCCTGTATGAGTGGAAAGCCTTTGTTGGTTTCAACCGGAATGAGCACAACCGAAGAAATTGACAAGGCAGTTGATATTTTAGAGAAATATGCTTCTCAATACGCTTTAATGCATTGCAACTCCGCTTATCCGGCTCCAACCGAAGAGTTGAATGTAAACTGCGTCCAGACGCTTAAAAAAAAATATAATTGTCCGATCGGTTACAGCGGCCACGAAGACAATTTAGAGCCCTCGGTTTACGCCGCGGTTTTAGGAGCTAAAATTATTGAAAGGCACATTACTCTTGATCATAATATGTGGGGCACTGACCATGCTTCAAGTTTAGAGGTGGTGGCTATGGATATGTTAAAGAAAAGAATTAAGAACGTTAATAAAATATTGGGAAGCGGAGAAAAAATAGTTACCGAGAAAGAAAAAGAAGTAAGGCAAAAACTTAGAGGATATTAAAATGGTATTAATAAAAAAATGAGAGAATTTTTAGAAAAACACAAAAAAATATTAAGAGAATTAATCAGAACTAGCAAAATCCCATTTTTAATTCCGATTGGAACGCTAATGAATGCGCGTAAATTATGGTTTACTCCAAAAAGCAGAGAGAGCGATAGCATCGGAGTTTTAGGTAGAGGAGTTTCTTTGGCTTATGCCGGTCGCCTGAGTTTTATTAAAGATTTTATTATTGTCAATACCGAAGTTAAAGAGCTGGAAATAGAACCAATGCGTTCTTTATTAAAAGGAAAAAGGATTATTCATATGGTTAATATTGGAGAGGGGATTTTGCCTGCTTGGTATCTTTTGAAATATAATATTTATAAATATGTCATCTCCCGGCTTGAGCCGGACGGGTCCGAAGCAAGAATTCGCTCGCCGAGAAAATTATATATTACAGAACGTTTTGGTTTCAAAACTGATTTTTTGCCTGAAGAAATGACTCCTTATTTAGAAGGAGCAAATAATAGCGGAGTGGTTGCTGTTGCTTACGCTGCCGTTGCTTTGAAAAAAAAGAACGTTTATGTGGTTGGAATGGATTTTTATGAAACTAACTATTTAACCGGGCCCTTAAGCGAAAAAGAAATGATTTTTTTTCCGGAAGCCCGCGAAAAAATGATCAAATATATCACTAATTTAATAACCAAATGTCCTGATACTAATTTTCATTTTATCACTGCTTCTTCTTTTAAATGTTCTTTGTCTAATGTAAAAGTAGAAAATATTAAACCGCCAATTTTATGAATAACAAAAAAGCACTTATTACTGGAGCAACGGGTCAAGATGGTTCCTATTTGATTGAGTTTTTATTGAATAAGGGATATGAAGTTCATGGAATAATCAGAAGGGCAAGCACTTTTAATACCGGACGAATTGACCATCTTTATAGAGATCCTCATATCAACGGAGTGAAGATGTTTTTACATTACGGGGATCTTACTGATACCGGAAATATTGAAAGATTAGTTAATCAGATAAAACCAGATGAAGTTTATCATTTAGGGGCTCAATCGCATGTTAAGGTTAGTTTTGAAATGCCAGAATACACGGCTAATGCCGATGCCTTGGGGACATTAAGAATTTTAGAAGCGGTAAAGAATTCCGGTTTAGCAATAAAATTTTATAACGCAGCCAGCTCAGAAATGTTCGGTCTTTCTGAGCCGCCCCAAAACGAAAAGACTCATTTTCATCCCAGAAGTCCTTATGCGGTTGCTAAAGTTTTCAGTTATGATATTACTCGTCTTTATAGAGAAGCTTACGGGATTTTTGCCTGTAGCGGAATTCTCCATAATCATGAATCTCCCAGAAGGGGAGAGACATTTGTTACTAGAAAAATTACTCGTGGTATTGCCAGAATAAAAGCCGGCTTAGATAAAAAGATTTATTTAGGCAATCTTAATGCTAAGCGTGATTGGGGATTTGCTCCTTGTTATGTTGAAGCAATGCATTTAATGCTTCAGCAAGAAAAACCAGATGATTATGTAATTGCCAGTGGCGAAACCCACACCGTAAAAGAGTTTTGCCAAAAAGCATTTCAATACGTTGGTTTAGAAGATTGGGAAAAATATATTGAAATTGACCCCAGATATTTTAGACCGGCTGAAGTGGAAGTTTTGGTTGGTGATGCCTCCAAAGCGAAAGAAAAGTTTGGTTGGGAGCCAAAAATTAGATTTAACGAGTTGATTAAAATTATGATTGACGCTGATTTAAGAAAATTAAAATTATCTCCGCCGGGCGAAGGGGATAAGATTATAAATGAAAAATTTCCCAATAAATGGTGGAAAATTGATTAATATGATAGATCTTAAGAAAAAGAAAATTTTAATTACCGGTAGCCATGGTTTTTTAGGCAATCATTTAGTTAAAAATTTATTGGAGCAAAGAAGAGTGCCAAAAGAAAATTTATTCGTGCCCACAATCGAAGATTTAGATTTAAGAAAATGGGAAAATTGCCAAAAAGCGGTTCAGGGCAAAGATATTATCATTCATTTGGCGGCCAAGGTTGGAGGAATTGGTTTTAATAAGGAAAAACCAGGAGAGCTTTTTTATGACAATCTTATAATGGGGGTTCAACTAATGGAAGCAGCTCGTCAAGCCGGAACAGAGAAATTTATAGCAATTGGCACAATCTGCGCTTATCCAAAGTTTACTCCCATTCCCTTTAAAGAAGAAGATTTATGGAACGGCTATCCTGAAGAAACTAACGCTCCTTACGGTCTGGCTAAAAAAATGCTTTTAGTTCAAGCTCAAGCATACCGCCGGCAATATGGTTTTAATGCAATTTATCTTTTGCCTGTAAATCTTTATGGCCCGGGCGATAATTTCAATCCAGAATCGTCTCATGTTATTGCGGCCTTGATCAAGAAAATTGCCGATGCTAAAAAACAAGGCAAAGATTATATTGAGGTTTGGGGTACGGGTAAGGTGAGTAGAGAATTTTTTTATGTTGAAGATGCAACCGAAGGAATTATTTTAGCTACCGAGAGATATAATAAAGGAGAGCCGGTGAATTTAGGCTTTGGAATGGAGATTTCAATAAAAGATTTAGTTGGGTTGGTTTGTGAATCAATGGATTTTAAAGGAGAAATCCGCTGGGATGCTTCCATGCCCGACGGTCAACCCCGACGAATGCTTGATATTATACGGGCTGAAAAAGAATTCGGATTTAAGGCGAAAACAGATTTTAAACAAGGGCTTAAAAAAACAGTTAAGTGGTATTATGAGAATTGTAATTAACACAAATTATGAGTCGGCCGGGACAAAAGTATGCGTTGATGATTTGAGCATTAAATTCAGAAATGCTGGTTTTGAGGTGATAAGAAACGATTGGAAAAATTATCAGAATTACGATTTGATTTTATTTATGAGTCCCGATTCAGAAGTTATTAAAGCAAAAAAAATGAATTCTAAGGCTTTGGTTGGAATAATGGACCCTAAAATAACAATCAAAAGAAGGCCGGAAGTTGAAAAAGCAGATTTTTTAATGGTTACTTCTTTAGAGCAGAAAGATTTCTTTTTAAAGTATAATAAAAATATTGTTATTTATTATATGTTTCCGGAAATAAAAGAATCGGTTAAAAATCATATAAAAAAAGATAAAATAATAATCGGTTACCACGGCAATAGAACGCATCTGGATTATATTTCAGATCTTAACAAGGCTTTGGATAAATTGTTTAATAAATATAATATTGAGTTCTGGGCGATTTATAACATAAAGAAATCGGGCAAATGGAAAAAGAATTTACCTAAGAAATGTCCGGTCAAGCACATTCAATGGTCTCAAGAAAGTTATCATAATTATCTTGTTCAGTTTGATATCGGGGTTATTCCGGCAAAAATACCAGCTAAGTTCTTCTTTAAGGGTTTTGGATTGAAGAAATATGATTATTTTATTAGATTTAAATATTCAACTAATCCAGGAAGAATTTATCCTTTTAGTCAGTTAAGGATACCAGTGGTTGCTGATTTTATGCCTTCTTATTGTCAGATAATTGAAGACGGGAAATCTGGTTTTCTGGTTTATTCTCAAGAGGGCTGGTATAATGCTTTAGAAAAACTTATTCTTAGTCCTGAATTAAGAAATCAAATGAGTCGAAACCTCAAAAATTACATAGACAATAATTGTTCCCCTGAAATTAATTTCCAAGAACTCTTAAGATTTATAGAAAATCTTAAAAAGTTATGAAAATAAATAAATTGTTTAAAAAAAATGTAAAAAAAAATAAAGACGCGCCATTTTTTATTTCAAAAAACAGAGAAAAAATATTCGGTCAAAAGGCTTTAGAGATGATAAAAAAATGTAATGATTCGAAATATTACAATCCTGAAAAAGGTATAACCTCTATTGATAGGACAAGATGGTTAGATGCTCAACAGGCTGAAAAAAATGTTTGGTTGAGAGATTTTAAAAGATTAAATCAAGATAATAATAAGTTAAAAAAAGAAAATTTTGATAATTACGATTTGTTAAAGAATTTGAAATTTAACAATGTGATTGAATTAGGATGTGGACCCTTTACTAATATCCGTTATATTCTTAAAATTGTCCAAGCAGAAAATATTCATCTTTTAGATCCCTTGTTAAAAGATTATCTTAAAAAAACTAATTGTACGTATAAAAGTGGAAAATTGGTATTAGGTGATAATAATTTTTTAAACAGTGTTTTTGGTAAAAAAAGATCGGTCAATTTTTACTCTTGCCCTATTGAAGAATTTAATTGTCCTGAAAAATTTGATTTGATTGTTATGATAGATGTTTTAGAGCACTGCTATGACTTTAATAAGATAGCGAATAAAATATTAGAAACTTCAAAGAAGGGAACATATTTTGTGTTTCAAGACAAGTTTTTCGACATTAATAATATATCAGGAGAAGTTCTAACCAAATATGACGCAGCGCATCCGTTAAGGGTGAGAAAAGAATTATTATTGAATTTTTTAGAGGAAAATTTCATTACTTTATTAAGTAAAACAAAATATTTTGCGTGCTCTAGGGGGGAAAGAGATTTAAGTTTCTACGGGTTTTATTATATTGGATATAAAAAATAAAAATTTATGAATTTTGTTAATAAAATAATTGTTAAAATTACAAACATAGAGATTATTAAAAAAATATTCGGCTTTGATAAATTTAAAAAAAGATTGATTAAAAATGGATTGTTGAAAGATTTATTTTATTACGGAAGTTATTCTGACGGGAGATATTTTAATTCTTTTGAACCGGAGATCGTGAATTTGATAAAAAGAATTATGCCTCAGGGAAATATTTACGACGTCGGAGCTCATTTCGGTTTTTATTCATCGCTATTTGCCAAGCTGGTAAAAAACGGCCGAGTTTATTCATTTGAGCCTAATCCTTATTGCTTGGAAAAATTAAAAAAGACAGTTGAAATAAACAGATTTGATAATTTGATCAAGATATTAGATTTTGGTTTGGGAGAAAAAGACCAAGAAGCGGAAATGGAAATTCTTTTGGATAATTTGGCCCGTTCTACCTGCGATCAAGAGTTAAAAGATAACTACAACAATAAAGGTAATCATCTTATCAAAAAGATAAAGATAAAAATAAAGGCCTTGGATAATTTAGAGCTTCCCACTCCGGGTCTGATAAAAATAGATGTTGAAGGTTTTGAAGCAAGGGTTGTTGAGGGTATGCTTAAAACGATTGAAAAATATTTGCCCGATTTGATAATTGAGATTCATGGAAAAAATCCAAAAGCGAGTCAGGAAAACGCCGGTTATGTATTTAATTTATTAGCGGGTTTCAACTATCGGGTTTTCCATATAGAAAGTAATAAATTTTTAAAAGATTTAGATAAGATGCCCCCTGGCGGACATTTTTATTTTACAATTAATAAATAAAAGTGAAATTTAAAATGAATCATAAATTTCCTAAAGTCTCAGTAATTATTCCAACATATAATAGGGCTCAATTTTTAAGAAGAGCCATTAAGAGTGTTTTGAATCAGACCTTTCAGGATTTTGAATTAATTGTTGTTGACGATGGATCCACTGATGATACTCGGAAAGTTGTTGAGTTCTTTCCGGGAATTAAATATATTTATCAAAATAATTCCGGAGGAGCTGGTCGTCCCAAAAACACAGGGATTAAAACGGCAAAAGGAGAATATATTGCCATTCTTGATGATGATGATGAGTGGTTTACAACCAAGCTAGAAAAGCAAGTCCAATTTCTAGAACAAAATCCAGCAATAGACATAGTTGGTTGTAATTATTTAATAAACGGCAAAAAAGAATATAAGATTCCTAAACAGAAAGATATTTTTAAAGAAATATTAATTGCTGACAATATTGGTCCCGGAAGCATCATGGTTTATCGAAAAGAAGTCTTTGATCGGGTTGGTTTGTTTGATGAGAACCTAAGAAGTAGCCAAGATAAAGAAATGAGGATTCGTTTAGCTCAAAAATATAAATTCGGTTTTATTGAAGAACCTTTGGTTAATTATTATATTGGTCATGACAACATTAGTTTAGCTGGATTAAGTGTTAAAGAGAGAGAAAAAGATTGGCAATATATTTTCGAGAAGTACAAAAATTATTATTTGGCTGATAAAAAACTATATAGTGATAAGTTAAGATACGACGGGACCAGATATATGCTTTTGGGTTTATCGGCTAAGGCGAGAAAATCATTTTTGTCCTCAATTAAAAAAAATCCTCTAAATATTAAAAGTTTTTTTTATTTATTTTTATCTTTATCTGGAACTTCTTTTTACAAAAGATTAGCTAAAATCAAATTATGGATAAAATAGCTTTTTTCATTAATAATATGGCGGGAGGGGGAGCAGAAAGGGTTGTTAGTGTTTTATTGAAGAATCTATCAAGAAAAAACAGAGAATTTTTCCTGATTGTCTTAGAAGACAAATTTTATTATCAAATTCCTAATGATGTAAAAATAATTAGACTTAAGGCAAGATTCTTTGGTTTTTTGAAATTAAAAAAGATTATTAAAGAAAATAAGATTGATTTAGTTTTCAGTTTCTTGGGCCGGAGCAATTATACAAATATTTTAGCTAAACTTTTCGGCTCTAATCATAGAATATATATTAACGAAAGAATTAACCCTTCAAAGATGCATTTAGGGATCAATCCTAAAGCAATTTTAAACAGATTTTTAATTAGAAGATTATACAAAAAAGCCGATTTGATATTTACTAATTCTTTAGGAACTAAAAATTCTTTAAACAAAGATTTTGGAGTTGATTCGAATAGAATTAAAGTGATATATAATCCCATAGATATTGAAAAAATCCAGAATCTCTGCCATAATAGTTTAGAGCCGGAATATCAAGAAATATTTGAAAATCCAGTAATTATTAATATCGGGAGGTTAACTAAGCAAAAGGGCCAAGAATATTTGATTAGAGCATTTAAGAACATAATAACCTGCCGAACCCGCCGAGGTCCGACCTCGGATCACGATCCGAGGTCGGACCTCGGATCGGCCGAATCGGCTAAACTGGTGATATTAGGAGAAGGGGAATTGGAGAAAGATTTGAGGGATTTAGCTAAGAAATTGGGTCTGGAAAACGATATTTTTTTTCTTGGCTGGCAGAAAAATCCTTTTAAATTTTTAAGCCGGGCAAAAGTTTTCGTCCTTTCTTCTTTATGG
>Ga0154615_126_pt1 | contig 25682 bp, 23 predicted proteins | sample Rifle2008BG13ft_FD_116044 | JGI IMG/M metagenome (GOLD analysis project Ga0154615, IMG submission 116044) | Candidatus Nealsonbacteria bacterium RBG_13_37_56
CTATTTAAAAACTTTAAACACATACCTCTTGAAATGATAAGTTTCACCACCTTCATTTCACACGCATATGTTGATTAGAAAATACTGATAGTCATACAACAACCCTTCTGTCCCATCCATAAAAATCGATGATCGTCGATTTTTACAAACAGCCCTGCCCAAAAACTTGACAGGAATAAAAAATGGGCGTATAATATAAATATAGTGTTCGTTGAAAAAAAACAAGAATATTAAACTATTTTCTGAAAGGGAAAGAAGATGGAAAAAGAAAGAAAGCGCAAATTGATGTGGAGATGGTCTTTAATAACAGCCGGCCTGATTGCTCTTTTTTGGACAATGTGGTACTTAATAACAGGTCAGGTTCCGGTAATGACCAGTATCAAAATGACTCCAGAATTGACCTGGCAACTTCCTTTTGGAATCTCCCGTTGGTGGGATATTTTAATAGGACCTATTTGGTCTTTTATCCTGATTTCTTTTTTTACTAACGAGAGAATTACTAAAAATGAAGGTCTGGTTTTCGGTCTGGTTTTCGGTCTGGTTGCCGGTCTGGTTTTCGGTCTGGTTTTCGGTCTGGGTGCCGGTCTGGTTTTCGGTCTGGTTTTCGGTCTGGTTTTCGGTCCGGGTGCCGGTCTGGTTTTCGGTCTGGTTGCCGGTCTGGGTTTCGGTCTGGTTTTCGGTCTGGGTTTCGGTCTGGTTTTCGGTCTGGTTTTCGGTCTGGGTGCCGGTCTGAGTTTCGGTCTGGTTGCCTTTATTGAATGGGTGTTGTCAAAACGATTCTGGAAATCAGTCGGATACTGGCTAATTGCCAAAAACACTAACAAAACCAAAGAGGCCTAATTCTTTTTAGCCCCTTAAACTATAGCCCGTGGAAAATCCCCGGGCTTTTTTATTCCCCTGCCCAAAAACTTGACAAGAATTAATAAATTTGCTAAGATGAGGTCAGTGGGTGTAATAACCCTTCTAAGTCGGTAAAAGCCCCGCTTTGCGGGGTTTTTACTTAGAAACGCACCTTTAAAATCGAAAGGGATAGAAAATGAAAAAAATACCGATAGTTGAGATGCTTTATGATCCAGGAAGAGAAGACAGAGAATTTATAGAAGACAGAAGTTTCTGTAATCTTTCTTCGGGAATTTTTGCAGCAATAGATGGCTTTAGCGCGCCTTATAGCTACCAAAACCCTCCTTTGCTTTTTAATGGATTGAGTGGCGGAGAAATGGTTTCTGATATTGTTGTTTCAACTTTGGCATGGGCTACGCCTAATTCAATCTTAAAAAAATTAGTTATTAAAATCAACGAGGCAATAAAAACAGAACAAGCTAATTATGGAATCCGATTAGATGACGCTGGATCTTTAGCTGGAGCCAGCGCTGTTATAGGAAAAATTGGCAACAACCAGATTGAAATAATTCAGGCCGGAGATTGTTACGCTGTTTGGGCTTTCAATGACGGACAAATTGCATTCACTAAAAATAAAATTTATGAAACCGATCTTCAGGCAAGAGAAAATTTCGCCTATCTTATGAAAAAACACCAGAACAATAGATTAAAAGCCTGGATAGAACATTGTCCATTTCTTGCTGATTTGAAAAGAAAAACTGTTAACAAAGAACAACGAGCCATTCTTAACGGCCAATTAGAAGCTGCTTCTTGCTGGCAAGAATTGAACACTCCTCTTCAAGGATTAGAGCTTTTAATTGTTTTTACAGACGGATTTATAGCTGCAGAACAAATGGCTGATGAGAAAATAATGGCAAAAGATGTTATCGATCTTTATAAAGCCAGAGGCGGCGCTGGCGCCGAAACAGGACTTAAAAGAATTCTCGCAGCCACCAGAGCAATACAAAGAATGAATATTCAAACATCACACGAACCATATCCTGAAGCCACTGCAATGGCAATAAGTTTTGAATAAAACAAAACCCTCCGATGAACATCGGAGGGTTTTTATATTTATCTTAACAATTGGTTTATTTTGTCTCTGGTTCTCAAACCCACAAATCCCGTGCCCCTAAATAAACTCAGAGGAGTTAAAATTTCTGAAGCGTATTTTTCTTGAAAGCGGATTATTGCTGTTTTAGTTAAAGACAGAAAATTTCCAGTAACCAAACCTTCCGGATAAATATCCGGACCCTGATTTTTCAAAAATTCCTGCAAGCATTTCACCCGGTTGTCGTTTCTTAATCCATAAGAAAGATCCTCATTAAAATTATTGCAAGAAGCTCCATTAATATCTGGGAAATTAGTATCTGGAATATTAATCGGAATATTTATTACATTTAATTGGACCTTAAGTTGGGATAATAAAGCTTCAATTTCAGTTATCTTAGCCATAATTTCATTTTTGGACATTTGAACAATAGGCTTTTCTAAATATTTTGGAATTGTTTTTTCTTCTTCCTCGCCCAGCACTGAAACCGACCAAAAATAGGAAACAGCCGGATCAGTATTGGAAAAGCCGGATGTCTTGGTTTGGATTGAAGGAATAATAATTACTGAATTAACAGTTGTTCCTAAACCGGAAATAAAAACCTCTCCCCTCTGTTCCTGGTTCAACTGAAGAAAATTAACAGAATAATTATCAAAATAATCTTTTACAAGATAAGGAATTTTAAATAAATTGTCCGGATTGCCGATAAACTCAATTTTTAAAGTTCCGCTGCCGCCGATAAATTTAAACCAATTGCCAGCCCAATTTTTGCTGGTTTGAGAAACGCCTAAGGTGCTCTTGCCGTTAATGGGCAAAAAATTAAGCGAGGGAGTAATTTCTAGATTTTTTAAATTTTCGTTTTTATAACAATAATATTTCCCCAAAGAACAATCGTTAACCAAAGCCGCAATTGTCCAATCAGTAAAAATCTGGCTGAAATCTTTATCAATCTTGTTTTCTTTTAAAACATAATTTATTGACTCAATGCCGGTTTTATCTGTTTTTAACGATTGGGATAAAATTCCCGAACCGTAGTGATCAACCAGATATTGAGTAAAAAGATTAAGCGCTCCGTAATCTAACCTGTCATAATTCCATTCCGTTATTGAATCAGAAGGATTTTTTAAAAATATCTTTACTCTTTCTTTAAGGTTGCTTATCTCATAATAATTATCATAACCAAGCAAGGTTGGAGCATATTCCGCTCTTGCCTCATTAAGCCAAATTTCTTCCGAAACTTTTTCAATTCTTTCTTTTTGGTTAAAACTGATTAAATGGACAAATTCATGGGCGAGAAAACTCTTTGCCAAAGAAGATTCAATATAGTCAGAATTAAGATAAAGCATTTCTTTTTCATTTGATCTTGGATTTTCTAATTTTGAGTATTCATCCCCGCCATTAAAATAACCGCCCGAGCCTTCTTTCATCGGATGAATTAAAATAACAATCCGGTAATCTTTATCAATTCCCGGGCTCCACTCCAAACCAAAGGTCTGGGTTAAAACTGGATAAATTCTTTCATCAAATTCATCGCTTAAAGAATCTAAAGCAGTTCTGACCCTGCTCTGTCCGGAAAAATCTAAGGTTTCCCACCAATTTTTATCAGCGTAGAAATAAGCCTTGGCGCTGATTTCCTGTAAAATTCCGGTAAGCTCGTTGCGGCTGATAACATCGTAATACGTATCAACATTAAAAACCCGGCTGTCTCCTATTGAAGCGGCCCGAACATCAATTGCAACCGTTAAAAAACCAACTATTAATATAGTAAAAAAAATCTTCTTCATGATTATCTAATTTTAGCACAAAGAAGTTTAATAAGTCAAAATTATACCAAGTGATTGTAATAGATTTTATTTTCCATGTCTGGGAATCGGCCGGAATTAATAGCATCGCGGATCTCTATAATTCCGTCTTTCACTCTTTTTTGATTTTTGAAATTCAAAACTTTTTCTATTTTAGTGAAATCAACCTTATAGCTTCTTTTATCTTCTATGCCCTGAAGCGTTTTTATCTCTACATCAGGAATATATTCTTTAACCATTTCCCCCACCTGGGAAATAAGATAATTTTCGGTATTAGAGCCGACATTAAAAATCTGGTTCCCAGCTTTTGACAAAGGAGCTTCCAGGGCTAAGATAATTGAATTAACCACATCATCAACATGGACTAAAGGCCTCCATTGCTCCCCGCCAAAAATAAATATTTCTTTGTCTTTAATTGCTTTCTTGGTAAGAGTGTTAACAACCAAATCAAATCTCATTCTCGGAGAAAGCCCGTAAACAGTGGAAAATCTTAAAATAGTGGGATTAAAATTATCATCCATTAATTTAATTATTTCTCTTTCCGCATAAATCTTTGTTTCTCCGTAAAAATCAACCGGAAATAAACGGCTCGGCTCCGGAACAACATTATCATTGTCCTGCTGGCCGTAAGCGCTGCAGGTAGAAGCCTGGATAAATCCTTTTATGCCGAATGATTTGCAAAGACGGGCCAGATAAACCGAACCTAAATAGTTCGTCTTTAAAGCTAAATCTTTTCTAGAAAGACAGGCCGCTTCTCCGACAATAGCGGCTAAATTAACAACCGCATCAATATTAAAAAGGGACTTGGACATAAAATCGCTGTCTAAAATATCGGCCTGGATAAATTTGAAATTAAGATTATTAAAAAGATCTTTAATTGAATTATTGCCGAATAATAATTTATCTATGACTTTGACATTATAGCCTTTCTCTAAAAGCTTTCTCGTTAAAACGGAACCGATATAGCCGGCTCCGCCGGTTATTAAAATATTTTTAGGTTTATTATCGTTCAATATTTTAGAACTAATAGGCAAAATCTGGTCTTCTTTCGGCTGAGGAGCTCCGTTCTTTCCGCTTTTGGCCCTAATAAGCTGCCAGTATATTCTTTTAAAAAACCTCAGACCGCTGACTAAAAAAAAGAGCAATATCCCGTAAAGAAAAATAATTGAACGAGGAAACTCCATTAAAAAAGGGTGATTGCGGGAAATATACAATAAGGTTCCTAAAAATAAAGTTGCCACCCCCACTCCTTTAATAATAATGGGCAAATCGGTCAAGCTTAAGTAAGACCAAGACAATTTATAGAGGTCAAAAAGATAAAAAACCGCCGGCGTGGCAATGATCGCCAGAAAAGTAAAAACAAAAAGATTCTCAATCCTGGCTTGAGGTATTTGACCGTCAAACCTTAAGGCAAAAGCCAAAAAGCTGGCCAAGATTATCAGTCCGATGTCCAAAACAAAAAATATCAATTTCAAGCGCTTTTTAACTATTTTTATTATTTCCATGATTTTCAATGATTTTTTAATATAGCACAAATCCCCGAAATAGGAAATAAGCCCATCCGCTTTTTTTATGTCTTAATTTTTAGTATAAAAGTTTTTGATTTGCTGAGTAATGTAATCCATTTCTTGTTCAGATAAATCGGGGTATAGTGGCAAAGTCAGGGTCTCGGAAACAATCTTTTCCGTTTTAGGTAAACTTATATTGTATCCCAAAGTATTTTTATAATAATCAGTCAGATGAATGGGCGGAAAACTTATTCTGGTGCCAATCCCCTTTTCTGTTAAATGCTTTTTTAAAGCATCTCTTGATTCGGCTCTGATATGATATTCCTGATAAACATGGAATATTTCTTCGGGAAACTCGGGAATAATTATTTGTTTAATTCCGGAAAGAATTTTTGTCAGATATTCGGCTTTCTCTCTTCTTATGCTTATCAATTTATCAACTTTTTTAATTTGGGAGATGCCCAAAGCAGCCAAAGCATCAGACATTCTGAAATTATATCCCAAAGAAACGTATTTCAAACCCGACTCATCTCTGCCATAAGATCTTATCAGTTTCAACTTTTCGTAAATATCATCGGAATTAGTTATAATACAGCCTCCTTCGCCGGTAGTAAAAACTTTTGTCTGGCAAAAGCTAAACATGGCTGCATCGCCAAAACTTCCCGCTTTTTGATCCCCCAATTTGGCTCCGAAAGATTCAGCCGCATCTTCAATCAGCAAGATTCCCTTTTCTTTGGCTAAAGAGCTCAATTCTTTTATTTTCAAGCAAACGGCTCCTCCGTAATGCATAGACATTATGGCTTTTGTTTTTTCGGTTATTTTCTTTCTAACGTCTTCGGGATCCAAACCGTAGCTGATTTCTTCAATGTCAGCGAAAATCGGCTTAGCTCCGACATATAAGGGCGCGTTAGCCGTACAAATAAAACTGAAAGAAGGCACTATTATCTCATCGTCTTTACTGATGCCATAAGAAATTAAAAGAGCGTGAAGAGCCGAACCGCCGGAATTAAAAACAACTGCGTGTTTGATTCCAATATATTGAGCGATTAATTTTTCAAACTCTTCAATATTTGGACCCAAAGCCCAATCCCTGCCTCTTTTTAAAGCATCGCTTACTGCCTTGATATCGTCCTCATCCCAATAAATTTTAAATAATGGTATTTCCATAGATATAAATTGATAATCCTAATATTACAAAAATAATATGGGTAATGCAACAAATTAAAAGAGTTTTACGGACAGAGAAGCCTCTTTGAAGCAAACGATCAAAAAAATGAGCTCGATCGCCGATAAATATTGATCTACCCTTAACTGCTCTTCTTAGGTTGGTAAAAACTCCGTCCAAAAGGGGCAAACCAAGAATAAAGATCAATCCCAAAATAGTTAAAACGCTATATGGCTTTAAAAAAATCAGCCCTAAAACAGCCAAAATAAATCCTAAAAAATAGGCGCCGGAATCGCCCATAAAAATTTTAGCCGGCGGAAAATTAAAAAAAAGAAAACCTAAAGTTATTGATCCTGAAACCAAAGAAATTAAAAGGGCTAAATTATTACTAAAATTCCAAGCTAAAAAACCAAAAGCGATTAAAGAAATTATTACTATTGCTCCAGCTGCCCCGTCCATTCCATCTTGGTAATTAATTGCGTTAATTAAGATAAAAATAAACCCGAAAGTTAAAATTAAGCCGATCCCAATTCCTACTTTAAAAATTATTAAAGCGCTTAGTCCAGAAAATAAAACAAGAAAAATAAATTTGTAAATCCGTTTTATTCTGAATTTATCCCTCCATTTTAAATCATCTGTAAAACCAATCAGAAAAATTAAAACCGCGCCAATTATAATTCCTAAAATCTGCCAATTGAAATTATTTTCAAGAATCATTTTTAAAGAAAATACTATGCCCATTGCCAAAATCATTGCCAGTCCGCCCAAACAAGAAACTGATTTTTTATGGATTTTTAAAGGATCTTCGGTCGCCAAATCGTAAATTTTATACCTCTCCCCTATCTTATAAAAAATAAAAGTCAGGGCCAAAGAAATAAAAAAAGAAATTATTGATAAATAATAAATCATGATTGTCTGTTTTTTATATTATAAATATAAATTCTTGAAGGCAAATCTTTATGAACAAAACTTTTGGAATGAAGCTTGAAATCGTTCTTTTCGTAAAATCCAACCGCCCTATCCAAATTTTCGCCCACAATCACCTTAAACTTTTCAATATTTCTTTTTTTTATCTCAATAAAAAACCTGTCCAAAAGCTGCTGAGAAACTCCTTTGCCCTGGAATCCCGACAAAACGGCAATGCTTAAAAGTTCTGCTTTGGGCAAATTTTCTTTTTCTTGTCCGGAATACTTCATTGTTTCTAAAATCTTTTCGATAATATCTAAGCTGAAAATTTTTCTCAACAAAATAAAAAAAACCTTAAAGCTATATTTCTTAATAAACTCTTTATAAAATTTTTCCAAATCAACGCAGCCGCTTACAAATCCTATAATATAATTATTATCTTCAGCAATTATCAAGAAAGCATTTTGAGAATTAACCATTGCCCGATAAAAATAATAAAGAAATCCCTCTCCCAAACGGCTAAGAAAGCCCCATTTAACCTCTTGAACGTGAATTTTTGCTGTTTCTTGGCAGTCTTCTTTAATAGCTAGTCTTATATTAATCATAATTTTTCTGATATCAGACGCTGGTATTCTTTTCCCATTCTTTCAAAAACATCTTTTTCATTAAATTCTCTTTTAACCTTTTCTCGGCCGGCCTGGCCCATTTGTTTTCTTAATTCCGGGTTCTCCATTAAATAAATTATGGTCTGGCTAAGTTTTTCCGGATCTTTAACCGGAACTAAAATTCCTGTTTTATTGTTATCAACCGCTTCCGGACAACCTCCGATATTGCTGGCTATCACCGGTATTTCCATTGCTGACGCTTCTAAAATGACTGCGCCTAAACCTTCTCTATGGGTTGGCAAAACAAAAATGTCCATGAGAGGATAAATTTCATCAACATCGGTTCTTTCCCCTAAAAATAAAACATTCTTTTCAATGTCGAATTCCCTGACAACGGCCGGACTGACCCTGTCTTTCTTTTCCCGCTCTTCCGGACCGATAATTAAAAGAACCGCATCGGGAAATTTATTTAATACTTTTTTAAAAGCCTCAAAAAGCTCGTAATATCCTTTGTCTTCTACTAATCTTGCCACAATTCCGATAACTTTGCTATCGGGATTGATGCCTAATTGCTTCTTTTTTTCTAAAATAAATTCGGAATCAAATCTTTGGGGATCAAACCTGTTAAAATCGATATCCCGGCCCAAATAACTTATCAATTCCGGTTTGCAGATCTTTTCTTTAATCGCCGTATTGGTTACCGTATTGCTTATTGAAAAAATAAGATCCGAATACTTGGCTGCGATTCTTTGGAGAAAAATGAAAAATTTCTGCTTGAAAGAAATTTCATTTTCTTCAAAATTAAATCCGTGAATGGTATTAATAATAATCGGTACCCGAGCCAGCTTCGCCACTATTTGGCCTAAAACATCCGGCTTTAAGGTGTGGCTATGAATGATATCAAATTTTTCTTTTTTAAAGTAAAAATACAATTGAAGAAAAGCGATTAAATCCGAAAAGGGGCTGATTTTCCTCTTCATTGTTATTGTTTTTACTTTTATTCCTTGTTTTTTAATATCTTCTACCCATTTGCCGGGAGAGCAAACAGCGTAAATTTCATATCCTTGGCTTCTTAAAAATCTTAACTGATTCTCCAGCATAAATTTTAAAGTAATATCAACGCTGGCTATGTGGCAAACTTTTATTCTGCCCGATTTTAATTTTTGATCAATTAATCTCTCGTATTCTTTTTCGGTTTTATTAAACACTAATTCTTCGTCAAACGACTCTTTTATTTTTTCTCTCCCTTGCCTGCCTAATTTTTCAGCCCATTCCGGATTACTTAAAAAATAAATTAAAGATTCTTTTAACTTTTCGACGTTCTTGGACGGAATTAAAATTCCGGTTTTCCCGTCTTCAACTGAATCAGGGATGCCCCCGACATTAGTAGCGACAACCGGCTTTTCCATAGCCAAAGCCTCCAGGACCGAAATGGCCACTCCTTCTCTGTAAGAAGGCAAAACAAAAACATCCATTAAAGGATAAATTTCATCAACATCGGTTCTTTCTCCCAGATATAAAACATTATTCTCAATGCCGAATTCTTTAAAAACTAAATCGGGATTAATTCTATCTCTTTTTTCCGGCTCTTCGGGACCGATAATCAATAAAAGAGCTTGAGGAAACTTCTTTAGCACCTCGCCAAAAGCCTTAAAAAGCTCGTAATATCCCTTATCTCTTACCAAGCGAGCGTTAATACCGATAACCTTTGCCTGATTATCAATCTTTAATTCTCTTTTTTTTCTTTTAATAAACTCCTGATTAAATCTATTCGGATTAAATCTATCTAAATCAACCCAGCCGCCGAGATATTTTATTTTATCCGAAGGACAAATCTTTTCTTTTATCGCCAGATTAATATCCGATTTAGCTACGGAAAAAACCAAATCGCAGCACTTGGCTGTTGTTTTTTCTATCAAAAGAAAAAATTTTCTTTTAAGCCAATGGGAATCTTTTTGGAAGTAAAAACCAAGATTGGAATGGATAACAATAGGAACCCGAGCCATTCTGGCTGCCATTGCGCCCAAAAGGCCGGGTTTAGGCATGCTAGTATGAACAATATCAAACTTTTCTCTGCGGAAATAGAATACCAGCTTGATAAGAGTGATTAAATCTGAAAAAGGGCTCATCTTTCTTGTTATTTTAATCGTCTTTACCGGAACGCCTTCTTCTTCAATTTCTTTAACCCATCGGCCGGGAGAACAAACCACGGAAACATCATAGCCCTGTTTTTGAAGATCTTTTATTTGGTTAAGCAGTAAAAAACGGATAGCAAAAGGAATAGTAGTAACTTGGCAAACTTTGATTTTTTTTCTCATAGAAGTTTTTCCAATAAAAAGTTAAGTTTTTTAGCGATGGACTGATAATTATATTCTTGTATTTCTTCGTTGTTAGGATTATAAGAAATTCCTGACCCGTAAAAATCATCGTAATATCGTTGAATAGTTTGGGCTATTTCTTTCTTATTCCCCGCCAGAACAACCTTACCAGTATTTGTTTTTTTAATAATTTTGCCCGAATGAGAATCTTCAAAATCTAAAGCTAAAATCGGTTTTTTAGCTATTAAATATTCGTAGATTTTACCAGTATCTATTTTTTTGTGTTCCTCAAGGATTCCGCCTAGAAGTAATAAAAGATCGCTCTCTGATTGATATTTTAAGCTTTCCTTGTGGCTGACCCAATCGTTAATAATAACGACTTTTTTTAAGTTGTTATTTTTTGCTAATTCTTTTTTAATTTTATCCGGAACCTTAGTAAAAAATCTTATTCTGATTTTGTCTTTTTCAATTAAGCCCGACTCTAAAAGAAAATCAACTGCATCAAAAAAATTAATAGCGGCATCGTGCCAGAAAAAAGGAATTGTTCCAGTATAATTAATCGTGAATATTGAATCCATTGGTTATTATATGAAATTTTTCTTTATTTTTAAAACCCAGCGCCCTTTTAAGCGATTCTTCTATGTTTTCAGCTACTGAAATAATAAGATCGCTTTCTTTCAAAACATTTCTTTCCATTTTTCTTTCTATGAATCTTTTGATAAAAAATTTTTTCTTAAAAGCTATATTTTCAGTCCAAGGATCTCTAAATTCAGCCACCCATTTAATTCCAGTTTCTCTTTTAAGTTTACGAGCTAAAAGATGAACCGAGAAAGAAGGAGCTGAGGAATAAATAATATTAATCTTTTCTTTCTTTATAATCTCTAATCCTTTTTTAAAACCAAAAGGAAGCCAGACCAAAAATCTATCAGGAATTAAAATAAGATGGGAAAAAGCCATAATTATTTTTCCCAAAATATTTTCAGGTTTAGGAATCCAAGCTTTTGTCCTAAAAACCTGAACTTTTGGAAAAACAAAACTTAAATCTTCTTCCCTAAAATCATAATAACCTTTTTCTAACGTCAACACATAAATATCCCAACCGAGAAAAGAAAGATTATTAGCGATAGAAAACAATCTTTTAGCTCCACTTCCTATTCTTGGCGGAAAAGCCGTTGCTATCAAGAGTATTTTTTTAGACATTTCTCTTAAATAAATTTATAAAATTTCTATAGAATCTAAAGTCAGATTTCTTGACTAATAAAATCTCTCCTATTTTATTTCCTGAAATCCTTAAATATGATACCAGATTGACTAAAAAAGCAAAAGAGTAAGAAACAGAAGTCGCCCAGGCGGCTCCAGCAATACCATATTTCGGAATCCAAAAGATATTCAGAAGAACATTGACGATAATCGCAAAAAAATTAGTGTAACTGCTTAAAATAGGCATCCCTCGGCCATAAAAATCAAAGGCTAAAATCCTGGAAACGCTGATAGCAATTGACCCAATCAATAATATCTGCAAGGGCAATACGGAACCAAGGAAATCCGTGCCGAATAAAGTTACTACTACCCACTTGGCCGAAAAAAAGAGCAGAACCGCCATTAAAAAAGTAATAAATAAAATATTCCTGCAAACAAGAGGGGTAAAGTTTTTAATTTTTTGATTATCTTTCTCTGATGTTATCTTAGGAAAAAGTACGGTTGAGGCTGATTGCGAAATAAGCCAAATACTCTCGGCAATGCTTACTGAAGCAGAATAAAGTCCTACTGCCAAAGGAAAAATAAAAATATTAATTAAAAAAACATCTATCCTTAAAAAAGAGAAAGAAAAAATATTTCCCAAATATGTTTTAAATCCATAGCTAAAAGCATCTTTCAGATATGATTTATTAATTTTAAAAACCAGCCCCCCGGCTTCTTTCCTAAGCCAAAAGAACAATAAAAGACAGCTAAAGAATAATCCCAATATCTGGCTTATAATAACCGTTATTAATCCATATTGAGATAAAAGAAGAAGCAACAAAAAAAATATAAAGATACTGGCAAGATTAATTAGATTATATTTTTTAACCCGATGAAGCCCTAATAAAACATTTACTAAATAATTAATAAAAATTTGAAAAGGAAACAATACCAAAGATAATAATAAATATTTTTGGCTGACTCCGGGAAAAAATAAATCAGAAAAAAAGAAAACAATTATCAGCCCCAGCATCAAAACAAATAAACTTACTATTCCAGAAAGAATGATATTACTGCTGATTATTTCTTTAATGGGATATTTATTCTTAGCAGTAAAATAGACTGAAGCCGACCCAATTCCTAAATTAGCAAAAACAACTAAAAGGGTCGGCAGCAAAACCGCTAAAGAATAAATTCCTTTTCCTTCAACCCCTAAAGTTCTGGCTATAAAAACGGTAATTCCAACGCCTGTTAAAAGATAAAGGCATTTAGTAATAAATGTTATTAAAGTATTCCGAGTAAAATTATTCATAGTTTGGAAATTTTAACAAAACTGCCAAAGGGTCTTCTAAAAAAATTTTGGTTTATTTTTATTTTTAGATTACCCGGAAAAAACTTAAACCAAAAATTATTATCAAACCAGGTTATTAAATCGGGTGGGAAAGTATTGATCCAAATATTTTTTATAAGGGCTTTTTTATCCGGAGCATTAAATAATAACTCCCCACCGGGATTAAGCATTGCCAACAGCTTATTGGTAAAAGTGATAGGGTCGTCGACACATCCAATTGTTCCGGTATGATAAATAATATCAAATTTACCTAATCCAGAAAGTTCTGTTTGAAAATGATTGCCAAAATTATTTATAGAATTTCTGACAGCTTCTTGAGAGATATCTACGCCGATAATATTAAAACCCGATAACAAAAAGTAAGCCGTAAGATAACCGTAAGAGCATCCAACTTCTAAAATTTTATTATTTTTATCCTTATCCTTAATATTTTTTATTATATATTTAAACTTTGGCGATTTAAATAATATCTTTTTTAACTCTTTCAGATTTTTATTTTTATAACAATCGTAAGCTTTATCAGCTAAACTTCTCTGAAAACTATAAGAAGAATTAGGATCTTTATGATACAGATCGAAGATTTGCTTTTCTCTGAAAACGAATCGGCAGCCACAATTAAAACAATCAAAAACTTCGTAGCTATCGTATTCTCCAACCTTTTGAGCTTTTTCTTTTTTACAAATTCTACAAATTTTCATGATATCTTTTCAAGCCAATCAATGAAAATTCGGAAAGATAGATCAAGCTTTAATTCAAGTTTTGGCTGTTGTTTTTTTAATGCTAATTTTTTATCGTTTGTCCAAGCATCAACTTTTTTAATAACCATTTCAGGATTTATCTCATCTCTTATATCAAAGGCGAATTCCGGACAACTATAAAAATTCATTATATCTTTATATTTATCGTTCCAGCCGATACTTATAACCGGAACGGCTGAAGAAAGCGCAGCCACTAAAGAATGATAACGAGAAACTATGGCTAATTTGCTTTTTTGAATAATTTCTTTTAATTCTCGGCAGTCAAGCTCTTCTTCAATAATATAAGCATTATTAATCTCTTTAGATAATTCTCTGTCGCATTTAGATTTCTCCGACGAAAAAGCGCTGGGAAGCAAAATAATTTTCTCGCCCTTATTTTTATAATATTTAATCAGGTCTTTGAAAAACAGAATATATTTTTCTCTATTTTCCCGCGCTGTTACAGCACTAGGACAGAAAACAATATAATTTCCTAAATCTCTTTTATTCGTCGCTTTTAAAGTTATGGCAACGTCTGGAAAACTATAGACTGGCGTATTGGTAAGAGATCGACAGTATTGAGCTGAGAGATCGCCTCGGGCCATAACACAAGGAAGATTATCAAATTCTCTTTTAGCTATAAATCTTACCCGCCAATCTTCAAAGGGACCGTATGATTGAATAAATCTAAAAAATGGCTTCTTATATTTTTTGGCCTCTCGGAAAAAACGATTCTCATAAAAAGAAGAATACCATTTACGGCTCTTATCGCCAACAAAAGCTATACCGTTAAGATTAACAAGGCAATCGCAATTTTTAAGAGCTTCTTTATATTCTTTTGTTTTCTCAGAAACAATTTTAACTCCATAATGATCTGCCCATTTTTTTTCTAAATTGAAATAAACCGGACTAACTGCAAAAACAAAATCAGGAGAAAGATATTTTCTTATTTGTTCCATAAAAGACAACGCCATTGCCGGCCCACCCTGATTATTGCTGAAACACAAACCGGTTACTAATATTTTCTTATTTTTTCCCATATTTTAGACATCGGATAATAAAAACAATAAAGCGCAAAAACAAACTTAAATGGAAAATGCTTATTCATAAATTGAAAAAATCTCTTAACTTGTATCTTCCCTTGCGATCGCGCAAGATCATCGGGCCCGACTAAAAATAATTTTATCACCCTATCTCTTACTGCCTGATTAAGGAGCTGAGCTCCTTTTTCCGTACGAACTATTATTAAATTTGTTCCGATTGAATCCTTGTTCATAATTTCCGGCAGCCAAGCATCACCAAGAGCGATATCAGCTTGACTCGCTCTATGATCTCGGCATAAATTACAAGAATTAAGGAAGGACGATCCACCAAAACAAAAATTAGCTAAACATCTGCTGAAAAAAGAAGCTTTTTTTTCTAATAAAACTTCTTTTTTGTTTTTTAATGTTGCTACTATTTTTCTGTTAAGCCAACCGCCTTCACGATAACCCAGATTCAAAACATCTTCAGGTTTTATTTTTTTTCTCATAGTTAAATATTCTAAAACCCTAATATCTGTTACCCCTCCGCAAAACAAACCTATTTTAAATATGCCAGGCCTATCACCTAAAGCCCTAAAATTACAGGGCAAGCCGACTATAGCTACTTTTTCATCGTTGTTATTAATAAATTGCCAAACTGGAGAAAAGTCAACTGGACAATAAACGCTCCCCCTATATTTAATAACATCTTCTGCCTTATTAACAAAATACATTTTATGCTTCAGGTTTTTTTCATATTTTGCCAGCCAGGCTCCTTTTATTCTGCCTTTTTCTATTAGATATTTTATTAAAGCAGTGGCAACCCCTCCAGATGAACATTGGGAACGAATATTTTGATCAAGAGCATATCCAATATATATTTTTTCATTCATAAAAACTCTTAATTTTTTTAATAACGTCGTCTTGCTCTTCTTGTTCTAACTCGGGATATATAGGTAACGATAAAACTTGTTTTGATGCTTGATCAGCTTCTGGATAATCTGAATAATTCATATCTTTAAAAACTGGCTGGCGGTGAAGAGGCAAAGGATAATAGATCATTGACGGGATGCCATTTTTATCTAAATAGTTCTTGAGCTGGTTTCTCTTTCTTGTTTTAATAGTATATTGATTAAAAACATGATCTTTTTCAACAAAAGGAACCTCAACTATTCCACCCAGTTTACTATTATAGTATTCTGCCTTTTCTTTTCTCTTTTTATTCCATTGATTAAGATATTTAAGTTTAACTCTTAAAATTGCCGCCTGGATAGCATCTAAGCGGGAGTTGGTTCCCAGGACTAAGTTTAAATATTTTTCTTTTAAAGAAGAACCGTGATTTCTCAATAAAAGCAATTTATCTTTTATTTTTTCATTATTAAGCATTATCATTCCTCCATCACCATAAGCTCCTAAATTTTTAGAAGGAAAAAAACTAAGGCAAGTTAAATCTCCCCTTCCCATTCCTTTCACGCCGAGCGATTGAGCAGCATCTTCAATAATAAATAAATTATGCTCACGAGCAATCTTTACAATAGAATTCATATCAGCTAATTGGCCAAAAATATGAATAGGAATAATTGCCCTTGTTTTCGAAGTTATCTTTTCTTCTATTTTTAAAGGATCTATGTTAAAAGTTCTTGGATTAATATCTGCAAAAACTGGCTTAGCTCCTAAGTCAACAATCACCTCTGCGCTAGCGATAAAAGTAAAAGGGCTTGTTATAACCTCGTCTCCCCTTTTTATTCCTAATGATTGTAAAGATAATTTTAAAGCATCGGTGCCAGAATTAACTCCGACTCCATACTTTATTTTTAAAAAATCAGCCACCTCTTTCTCAAATCCTTGAACTTCCGGACCACCGATATAAACATTGCTATCTAAAACTCTGTTAATCGCTTGGTCAATTTCCTTTTTTATCGTCATGTGCTGACGTTTTAAATCTAAAAATTTCATAGTTTTTTGCATAAATTAATAACCTTTAAAATATTTAAAGCGGAGTTCCCATCGGTTCTCGGAGTATTTCTTGTTTTAATACATTCTAAAAAATGTTTTGCTTCTTCCATCAAAGGCTCATTCTTGTCAAAAATAATGGTTTGACCGTTAAGTAAAAGCTCATTTTTAACTCCATCAAATACTGCTGATTTTTTTGAACCAATAACAGTTAACTTCTGTTCTTTAAAAGGATTTATCCAGGAAACAAAGATATGACCTGCTCTATTATTAACAAATTCTAAATCAACATTAAAAATATCCTCTATATTTTTGGATAAATAAGACTTGCCCGTTGCCGAAATTTTGGTTGGCATTCCTAAAATATCTATCATCACCGAAATATCATGGGGAGCGAAAGACCAAAGAACATTTTCTTGCTTTCTTATTTTTCCAAAATTCAAACGATTAGAAGAAATATACTGAACCTCTCCGAGTTTCCCTTGATCAATCAGTTTTTTGAGTTTGATTACTCCCGGATGAAACAAAAGAAGATGGCCGACCATTAAAATCTTATTTTTATTCTTAGCTAAATCAACCAACTCTTGCCCCTGTTCAAATTTTAGAACCATTGGTTTCTCGATAAAAACATCTTTATCGGCCTCAAGCGCTTTTTTAGTCAAATCATAATGCGTTTCCGAAGGAGTTGATATTACAATGGCTTCGATATCTTCATCTTTTAAAACTCTAGAAACATCAGTTGTAAAATCAATTCCAAAACAATCTTTTTCCTTATCCAAATCACAAATTAATTTTAAAGAATTAAGCTCTTTAAAAACTCTGATTAAATTTTTCCCCCAGTAACCCGTCCCTATTAAGCCAATATTTTTTTTCTTAGTAACCATAGTATTTTATTGTTTCTTTTAATCCTTGCTCTAAACCGATTTTTGGATTCCAATTAAAATCTTTTTTTGTTTTTTCAATATCGAATGCCTTAGCGCTGATGTCTTGTTTTCCGTCATAGATCGGGTTTATAATTGAACCGGTTAATTTCCTGATTAAATCTATGACTTGGTTTAAGCTATGTTCCTGGCCCGAATCAATATTATATATCCCCTTATTATTGTTTTCCATTGCCAAAATAGCCACTTTAACTACATCATCAACATAAACAAAATTTCTTGTTTGGTCCCCGTTTCCTTTAATTATTAAATCTTTATTAAGAAGTATCTGAGGAATAATTCCCTCTTTCCATTGGCCCGGACCGTAAACATTTCCCAATCGAAGTATAATAAAAGAATCAAGCTTCTTTTGGATGTGTTTTTCTGTTTTTAAACTGGCTTTAGCGTATTCGCTTTGAGAATTAAAATAAATCGCACCTCCGCTGGAAAAAAATATCAATTTTTCAACATTATATTTTTTACAGCAATCACAAATAATTTTAGTTCTTTCAATTCCGGAATCCCGACCCCCTCTTTTTAAATCTATTGCTCCGGCCAAATGATAAACAATCTCCGGCTTTTCTCTTTTAAAAACCTCTTGCATTGCCTCTTTATTATTTGCGTCAATCCCTTTTTCTTTATCAACAATAACAACACTATGGCCCTTTTTAAAAAGAGCTTTGGTTAAATGAAACCCGATAAACCCGGCTCCGCCAATTAATAATATCTTTTTCGACATATTCTTTTTAGGAATTGAAGTTTTTTTAAAAATTTGCTCCAATGAACCATTCCGTAGCCGCCGTGTTTTATTATCCCTTTGTTATAGAAATCAAAATCACACCAAACTGAATCCGGATAATACATCCTCAGATATAAAGCATGAATTTCTAAATCGCCCCAGCGATATTTATAAATACCGCCAGACTGATTTACCCGGTTCCACCAATTTTTCCAATTCTCGTTTCTAAAGACGCTCATCGCCCAAACAGTCGGATCTCTGCTAACCAAGCTATCCCAGTCTCCTTCTCTATCCAAAGATCTGCTCTGAAGTTGAATGTTGTTTTCTCTTATATATTCTTTAGCCAATTCTCTTAATCCTATTTGGCAATCTCTTTGTCTTTGAGAATCGCTCTTTTCTAAAGCAAAAGCGCCGAATTTATAACCGTTATCGTCCATAAATTTAAAAAGATCAAAGCCGATTTTTTTCACAAAAAAATGATCGTCATCCATTTTTAAAACATAATCATATTTTCTTATCTCGGGAAATTCCATAGCCAGCCCGGCAACAAATTGGTTGGTATGAAGAAATCCTATTCTTGACCTGGGAAATGATTTTCTAACATAGTCAATTTCTTTTCGATGATAGAATAATTCTTCTTCTCTAATATGACTGGGAATTTCCGGCTTGGCCAATTCAATAAATTTAATCTTGGGGCTTATCTCTTGATGGATTTTTTTAATAAACCTTTTGCTGTATTGTCTGCCAAAAGTAGTAACTAAAACCGGGTATTGATATTGATTGTTAAAATTCTTATCCAAAAGTTCTAAAGCCAGCTTAAGACAAGGCCGGGCTCCCATTAGCCAAATTATTGCCTTTGGTTTATTAGAGTTTTTCATATACCTTAAAAGCAGAACCGATCATTTCTCTAATATCTTTTTCCGGCTCCCAATTTAATATTTCTTTGGCTTTCTGATAAGAGGCAACCAAAGCATCAGGATCGCCCGCCCTTCTCGGTCCAAATCTATAATTAAGTTTTTTCCCGGTTATTTCTTCTGTAATTTTAGCCAGCTCCAAAACAGTATATCCTTTTGAGGTTCCTAAATTAACCGTGATGCTTTTTTCAATGGCTAAAGCTAAAATATGGGCTCTGACCAAATCGATTACATGAATATAGTCCCTAACGCAGGTTCCGTCTTTTGAAGCATAGTCAGTTCCGAAAATAATAAATTCCTTTCTTTTTCCGATTAACGTTTCCATTATTATCGGAAGCACATTTTCCGGCATCGGATCAACATAACCCAGCTCTCCATCTCCGGCAACATTGAAATATCTCAAATTAGCATAAATCATTTTGTGCTTCTGACAAAAATCTCTAATTTTTTGCTCACATTGAAGTTTCGTCTGGCCATAAACATTTAAAGGATCAAGTTGATCGTCTTCTCTTAAAGGGTGATCAGAAGGATTATAAACCGCGGCGCTGGAAGAAAAGATTATTTTATTAATATTGTATTTAGCCATCAGTTCCAGCACATTCTCTGTTCCGATAATATTATCTTGATATTTTTCCGGATTTTTCATTGACTCTTCCACTGATTTATAAGCGGCGAAATGCATTATTGCGTCAAAATTATTTCCTTTAAACATTTCCTCAAGCTTATCTTTTTCTTTGGCAATATCTATTTTATAGAATTTGGCTACTGATTTAATATAATTAAGTAGAGAATCGCCCCTAAAAAGACTATCCACCACAATTACTTTATAGCCCTGCTCAACCAAATTTTTAACTGCTACGCTTCCTATATAGCCCGCTCCTCCGGTAACTAAAATATTTTTTATTTTTTTATTCATTTTTTTTATTTTTATTAATTAATTTATAAATTTTAACAGCTTCTAAGGATATTTTATTGTTACTTGATGAATAAATCCCTTTTTCAAAAATCCTGACAAAGTCCTGGCAAACTTTATACAAAGGCTCAGCGCTAAGGTCTAATTTGGGAAATGAAATTCTGCCGGAATCCTCGATTAGCTTTATTTTATTTTCCGGCTCCAGATCGTCCCAAATCACCATTCCCTTGGTCCCGCTAATATAATATTTTCTTTCTTTTTCGTAATTAATCCAACTTAAATTAATATTGGCGATTACTCCGGAATTATATTTTATTAAAATAGTTGCGTAATCGTCGGAGTCATCTTGAAAATTCTTTGAACTTAAAGATAAAACTTCTTTAGGCGAATCTTCAAGAAGATAATACAATATTGAAATATCGTGAGATAACAAATCCGCTATAACGTCGTTGTTTTTCTGAAACTTTCCGAAATTAAGCCTATTGGCTCTTATTGAAAAAACTTTGCCGATTCGGTCCGATTTAATAATATTTTTTATTTCTTTAACAGCCGAGGAATAAAGAAAGGTATAATCAACAAACAAAACTAATTTTTTTTCTTTGGCCAAATTAATTAATTCTTTGGCTTGTTCCGGATCTAAAGAAAGTAATTTTTCAACAAATACATTCTTTCCGGCTAATAAAGAATCTTTAACTATCTGATAATGAGTTGGTATATCAGTAGCAATAATTACCGCGTTAATGGCCGAGTCTTTTAAAATTTCTTTATAATTGTTAACGATCTTAGGTTCTTGATTTTTTTCTTCTTGAGAATATTTCAAATCGCAAAGATATTTTATCTTAACTTCGTCCAGCTTCTTAAAATTCCTTAAAAGCTTTTCTCCCCAATAACCGATTCCAATTATAGCTATATTAATCATGTTTTATTATCTCTTTAATATTTTTAGCAATAAACTCTATTTCCTCTTTTTTAAGCTCAGGAAACATAGGCAAAGAAACAATTTTCTCTGAAAATGCTTCAGCGTTGGGAAAACTTCCTCTAATATACCCCAAATCTTTATAAGCGGCTTGCAAATGAATCGGAATCGGATAGTGGATCCCGGTTGATATTCCTCTGAAATTAAGCTCTTTGATTAATTTTTCTCTCAGCTCGGTTCTAATCACATATAAATGGTAGACGTGTTTAACACCTTCTCTCTCATTGGGAATCATTATATTGCTTTCTTTATTCAGTAATTCGTTATACAATTTAGCATTTTGCCTTCTCTGCTCATTCCATTTATCAAGATACTTAAGCTTAACATTTAAAACCGCGGCTTGAATTGAATCTAACCGGCAATTATTTCCCTTTAAAATAGAATTATACTTCTCTTGCTGGCCGCAGTTTCTTAAAATCCTTATTTTTTCGGCCAGTTCGGGATCATCAGTGGTAATAGCCCCTCCATCTCCGTAAGCGCCTAAATTTTTACCCGGGTAAAAACTAAAACAACCAATCCGGCCGATTCCTCCGACTCTTCTTCCTTTATATTCCGCGCCGTGGGCCTGGCAGGCATCCTCTATAACATAAAGATTGTGTTTTTTGGCTAGTTCTATAATTGGATCCATATCGGCCGGCTGGCCGTAAAGATGAACCGGAATTATTGCTTTTGTTTTTTCGGTTATAGCCGATTCAATTTTATCAATATCAATATTGTAATCTAACTGGTTGCAATCCACTAAAACCGGCTTGGCTCCGCAGTCCGATATGGCTAAAGCGGTGGCAATAAAAGTATTGGCCACAGTAATGACTTCATCTTCGGGTTCGATTCCCAAAGCTTTTAAAGATAATTTTAAAGCATCCAGGCCGGAAGATGCTCCAACGCAATATTTTACTTTGCAGTAATCGGCGAAGTTCTTTTCAAACTTGGCTACCGGCTCGCCTAAAATAAAATCAGTATTTTCCAACACTTCTTTAATCGCCAAATCAATTTCTTGTTTTATTCCAGAATATTGCCTTTTTAAATCAACAAAATTTATCTTTTTCATATTTTTATTAGTCATACCAGTTTTTCATGCCGGCTTTAAAATTATACTGGGGATTATAGCCTAATAAATTTCTCGCTTTTGATATGTCGTAAACAAATCTATTGGGATCAAATAATCTTAAGGGCTGTCTTTCAAACTCTTTATTATAATTAAAAAATTCCTTCAATTGATTAAAAACGTCTTCGGTTGTAAGCTCTTCTCCGGTCCCTATATTATATGTTTCATTTAACCTATCCGATTCCAAGGCCAGAATATTCGCCTGGACTATATCTTTAATATAAGTAAAATCGCCGCTTTGCTTTCCTCCGTATAAAACAGGCGCCAAGCCCCGCTTCATTCTTGAAATAAATCCGTTAATCGCTCCGTTGTCTAATTTCCCTTCTCCGTATAAATGAGCGTATCTTAAAATAATATAAGGAACTTTTGCTCTTTTAAGCGCTAATTCTCCTAAATATTTCGTACAGCCGTAAAGAGAATTCCCTCTGACTTTGAAATTTTCTGTGATTGGCGGATTTTCTTCTATCGGCATATAAACTGAACCGGTAGAACTATAAACAATTCTTTCGGCTTTGTTTTTTTGTCCTGCTTTAGCAATAAAATCAGTTCCCTCAATATTAGTAGTCCAAGCTTCTTCAGGATTATTATCCGCCTGATCAAATTTTGCTATGGCAGCCAAATGAAGTATTTTATCTCCCGGCTCTATAATAGAGCATAATTGATCGAAATTGCGGATATCATATCCTTCTTTTAGATCATAATTAAAAACATTATATCCTTTTTCTTTTAAAGCTTTGATTGTATGGGATCCGACAAATCCAGATCCTCCGGTAATGATTATTTTCATTGTATTAAAGTTGTCTAAAGTTAGGAACTAAAATTTTAATTTTGTTTAGAATTTCTTGGGTATCTATCTGAGATTTAAAAATAGAAAGTTTAAGCTGTTTTAACTGCTCTAAAAATTCATTGCTTTTAATTTCTTCTTCTTTTTTAACAACGAATATTTTGGGATGTTTTGTTTTAATTACTTTTTCTTTGTCTAAAACAATTTCTTCAAAAAGCTTTTCTCCGGGCCGAGAGCCAGTTATTTTAATCTCAATATTTTTGCCCGGAATATAACCATAAGCTCTAATAAGATAATCTGCTAAATCTTTTATCTTCACCGGCTCGCCCATATCTAAAACAAATATTTCTCCGTTTTCTCCCAAAGTCCATGATTGGATAACAAGCTGAACTGCTTCTTCTATGGTCATAAAATATCTGACCATTTCCGGATCAGTAATGGTTATTGGACCTCCTTTTCTAATTTGTTCTTCAAAAAGAGGGATAACGCTACCGTTGCTTAATAAGACATTGCCAAATCTTACCCCGGTAAACCTGGTACTGTTCTTATTTGCGCAAACATACATTAACTTTTCGGTTATTCTTTTGGTTGCGCCCATTACGCTGGAAGGATTAATTGCTTTATCAGAAGAGATTAAAATAAAATCTTTGACTTTATATTTAATAGCCGTTTCAGCCAAATTTTCAGTTCCAATAACATTATTCTTTACCGCTTCTTCAATATTTTCTTCCATTAAAGGAACGTGCTTGTAAGCAGCGGCGTGAAATATTACATCCGGCCCTTGTTCGGCGATAACCTGATCTACTTTTATCTTATCTTGAATATTGCCAATAATATATTTTATTTCAGAAAAGCCGTATTGCTTTAATTTAAACTTTAATTCAAAGATTCCATTTTCACACCAATCAAAACAAATAAGTTTTTTGGGCTTTAAAATAGCCATTTGCTTGGCCAGCTCCGAGCCGATTGAACCGGCTGCTCCGGTGATTAAAACAATTTTATCTTTAACTTTTTCAGAAGCAATTGTTAAATCATGTTTAACCACTGGCCGGCCTAAAAAATCTTGGGGCTTAATATCTCTTACTTGTTCAAACCTGACCAATCCCCTGATAATATCAATGGTTCTGGGAATTATTTTTGATTTTAGATTTTCTTGCTGGGCGATCCCAACTACCTTTCTGATTAACTGGCTTTGAGCCGAAGGAATGGCGATAAATAATTCCTGAACCTGATTTTCTTTAATTAATCTTGGCAGATCTGATATCGGGCCTAATATTTTTATCCCCGCTATTTGTTTGCCGATTTTATCTTTATCATCATCAACAAAACCAACTATTTGATAGCTTGAATCTGTTTTTCTTAAAACTTTTAATAATTTTTGAGCCGCGTCGCCCGCTCCAATAATAAATATTTTACTTGATTTATTCATAATAAGTTGGGATTAGCTAAGCTAATCCTTTCTAATCTTTTTAAATCCTAAGGGAATTAAGGTTAAAAGAACGGCAAAAGCCGGAATCCTAATTCTAGTAATAATGCCGAAATTATTAATAAAAATGGTTATTGCTCCTAAAACCAGTAAACTAAAAACAATTAACGGTAAGACAAGTTTATTGCGATTTCTGATTGATTGGTAAATTCCTTTGATTATAAATAAAAACAATATATACCAAGGTATTGTTTCCAATAAAGCGAAAAAGTGAACCGGACTTTTCATTTGCCAAGGAAAGGGCCCGAATAATATATAACTAAAATATTTCAAGTAATTTACTAAAAATTTAAAAGGACTTTCTCTAAAACTTACTTTTTCTCTCTTCCAAGTAGATTCATACCCGAATAAAGAAATTGAAGGAGTTGAAGTAGCTGAAATTGACGAATCCGTTATCCCCGAATCTGTGTTTTCTGGATAAGTTTGAACAGGAGGATTATAAGCTTTCTCTTGATAAAAGCTAATACTCTCCTCGTTAAAACTGCTGCTAAAAACATTTATTCCGAAAAATCCTTGATTTAGTAAAATTTCCGGCAAAAATCCCAAAAGAGGAATAATAATAATCGCATAAATAATCTTTTTTCTGAAATTAAGATTAAAAACAAATAAATAACAAAAAATAAAAGTAAAAAGCAAGGCATAGCCAATATAAAAGCGGAAATTAAATAAACTGGCCAAAATCAGGTAAAAAATAATAAAATTTTTCCAGGAGAACTTTTTGATTAATTTCAAACAGAACAATAATCCCGACAAAGCCAAAGATGCGACTAAAGCATCTTTCAAAAGCAAGCTCCCATAAAAAAGATAGCTCGGATAAAAACTGACGATCAAACCGATTAGAAAGGCCTGTTTATTTGATCCTCCGATTTCTTTAACTATTAAATAAGTTAAAAGCACAAAAAGCACTGCCAACCAAACCTGAAATATTTGGCCAATAATCATTTCCGGCATAGTAATAGTATATAAAACCCCTATAATCAGAGAATAATAGCGATAAGGATGGCTTCCTCTTTCATAATAGGGAACTCTCTGAAAAGAAAAATTTCCCTGCTTAAAATTTTCAGCTATCTTGGTTGCTATTAAATGACAAGTTTTATACCCTCCGGCCCCTCCGCCAAAAGGCTGAAAATCAAAATAATAAATAAATAAAACTGCTCCCAAATGAATAATTAAAGCAATAATTAAAAGCCGAGTTAAAGTTTTATCCCTTAGGCCCAATTTAGAAAGAACAAAAAAGGTAATAAGCATTAAAAAAGCCAAAACAATCAATCCTAAAGCTAGGGCTTTGTCAAAAACAGCAACTAATATTAAAACAACCAAAAATATAACAATAAAATTATAATATTTATTAAATAATTCTTTCATA
>Ga0154615_123_pt1 | contig 21578 bp, 21 predicted proteins | sample Rifle2008BG13ft_FD_116044 | JGI IMG/M metagenome (GOLD analysis project Ga0154615, IMG submission 116044) | Candidatus Nealsonbacteria bacterium RBG_13_37_56
TACGGTTTTCCGTCAGCGCATTTTAAAATATAAACTGTGTAACTCATAGCGAATCCCGCCTTCGCATTCTTCTGGCGGACTGCGTCCGCCGAAGCCTGACGAAACTTTGGCGAAGCCCGCCTTCGCTAAAGCTTCGGCGGGCGAAGGCGGTGTGTCTCGGTCTGGAACTGAAAACTTGAGAACAAAATCAACGATTTTGACAGTTTCCAAAACCAGGCATCTCGGTCTAGGTTGATTATAGCAAATTTAGATAAAATAGGAAGATTTAACCACGTCTCATTCGTGTCTCATTTTTTTCCAGTTTTATTCTTAAAATGAGACAAATGAGACACAAAAAGAGAGTATTTTTATTGTCCCATTTTTTTCTTAAATTCTCGATAGGTTTCTTCAAATTTTAACCGATCCTGGTATTCGGGCAGTTTTTTAAAATCTTCTAGGTTTATTTCATTAATACCCATATGTTTCATAATAGCTTTCCCAAAAGAAGTCCAGTGATAAGCATATTCATATCCGTTCCGGTAACAACCCCATTCTGTTTTTAAAATTCCGAAATCTAACAACCTCAACGCAGACATTTTTAGTTCCGCTGACATATCCACCGAACCAAAATGCTTAAAACCCTCTGGTAATCTACCGTGTCTATACATTAGTGAAATACCCTCGCCATCTATCGATTTTGATATAATTTCAATCCTTTTGTCTTGATAGTATTCTTGTTTTTTGCAAATCAACTCTAGAATTTCAAGAAATTCTTTTTTGGTAACATCTGCTTTTATTTTTATTATATGCATTCCCCTTATATCAAAAAAGATTTCTTTCTCTATGTCTTCAATATCAGTAATTAATAAAATATCGATATCGTCTCTAATGCTCCTTGCAATTCCTAATTCATAGGCCACGTTGGGATTAACTTTATTGGCGTATCTCTCATCACTTGAAATATCAAACAATAAAATCCTTGAATTATTAATTGCTTCATAAACCCGCTCCATAATTTCTTTTCCCGATTTTTCGTCATTTACTATCTCAGATTTCAAATCCATAAATTCTGCGGCCGGTTTTATAATATCGTTAAACCTTTGGGTGCATTTATCCAAAAATGGTAAAAAGGCAAAAAGATTGTTTTCTCTATCACTGACTAAAAACCTATTAAAATAAAAATTGGGGCTAGACATAATTTATTTTATTCGAATAATATTTTGATAGATATCTAACGGTTTATTATTAAGCCATTTATTTAAATCAATAACTTTATCATAAATAAATCCTTCTTTATTTATCACGGTAACTTTTGAAATATTCTCGTTATTATTTTCTTCTATAGGGCTTCCTATTAACCATATCTTAGCATCAGAGGATTTACTCTTGAGATAGTTAGAAAGAAATTTCAGATCTTTCCCTTCTATCTTTCTATGGGTTCCAACAGCAATGTTATAAATATCTATTTTCGGAATAATTACTTTTTCAGCAAAACTAATAAAAGAATCGGAAAAGCTCGTAAATTCTTTAATATCAAATCTGTATCCTACAGATTTGGTTTTATCTTCATCTTGAATATAAAAAGTATAAACATCATTACTGGGGTCGCCTGGAAACATTAAATAATGCTCTTTTCCCAACATATCTTTAAGTGATACAGCTAGAAATAAAGCGAAATATCCTTCTATTAAGCGTTGAAATTTTCTATCATGGAAAAAAATACTTTTATCATCTGACTGCGCATATTCCTTTAAGAATATCGAATATACAGTTTCAACGGGAAGCATTCTATCGAGAGGATATATATCAAAAACGGTTTGTGATATTCTTTTTTGGAGTTGCTCGTCATTCATAGTTTATTTTTGATTTTCTTTTGAATAATACCAGAGACCCTTATCTAAATCTCTTAAAGAAACCTTATATTGTTTGGCTAATTTATTTAATTTACGACAATACTTCTGCCAAAAATCAAAAGTATAATTCCTCGGTTGCTCCCACCCAAGAGACCAAATAACTCTGAAATCTAGAATTGGATATTTGTTCGGAAATGCAAAATGTAGAATAGCTGAAGCTACTGGATAGCCAACGCCAACTATGTTTGGACTTAATAATAATTTAATCCTTTCTTCTCCAATTTGAAAGGAAAAAGCAATTTTTGTTATTTTTTGAATATGCTCATTCCTGTTCTGCTCCTTCGCTTTTTTCAATGGTAGCTTTATGGCTAATTTCCAATTCAAAATCTTCAAAAGCCTTTCTTTATCCAAAAATCGATGTTTTTTAAACCATTCTCTAAGTTCTTTTTCTGTTAATTCGTCCGATGTTTCCTTTTTACTAAGGTCGTATTTTTTACTATATTCAATTATCTTTTCTCTAGAAAATTCCATGTTTTTTACACCGAAGCCAAATCTTTATATAAAGATTTGGCTTGATCAAAAACTAAATTTAAAACACTCTCTGTTTCTTCTGGCGCAAATTTATTACGCAATAATAACAATCTCACATCGGCTCTAATTCGAGATCTAATAATTTCATTATTAGTCCAATCAACCGTAATATCTCTTTTAATTATTCGGACCAATTCTTTAACTAAATCCTTTAATTCTCCATTTTTTAGCTCTGATTTTTTAGCTACGGATATGGCATCATAAAAGGCAACTTCTTCTTCGCTAAGGCCCAAACCTATACCGGCTTTTTCCGCTGATTTAATTTCTCTAGCCAATTCAAGCAGTCTTTCTATAACTTTAGTTGAATTAATAATATTGTTCTCGTATTCTTCAATAATCTGATCTAATAATTCTGCAAGAGATCTATATCTAACCCCATTCTTTCTAACTCTTATTCTTAATTCATCTTGCAATAATTTCCTTAGAGTTTCAATCGCTAAGTTCTTGAATTTCATATTTTTTACCTCTTCCAGGAATTTTTCGTCAAAAATAGAAATATCTGGTTTGGTTTTATCTTTCATTGCGAATATATCAATCACTCCTTCCGCAGTAATGCTTTTTGATACTAATTCCCTTAGCGCAGATTCTATTTCTATATCAATTTCGGCCATTCCAGCAATAACTATTCTTTTAACGATTGCCCTTTTAACGGCTTGGAAAAACGTTACATCGTTTCTAATTCTTACCGCTTCATGATTGGGCATTGCCAAAGCGAAGACTTTAAATAAAATTTCGCTTTCTTTCAAAAACCTATTTTTTCTTTCTTCATCCAATGTGCCAGTTTTCTCATTAGTAATAATCGAGTTTACCGATTTCTGGAATAATTGCGCCAAACTAATACTTCCCAGATCTTTCCAATTAGAATAATCAATTCCGGTAAACATATCTTTCACTATGTCGTATTTTTCAAGCATCTTATTTATAATTTCTTGCAAAGGAATCATCGCCTCTTTACGTATATCCGAACTATAAATACTTAATGCTTTTTTAAGATTGTCGGCAACGCCAATATAATCAACTATCAAACCGCCCGGTTTGTCTTTAAATATTCTATTTACTCGAGCAATAGCCTGCATTAAAGTGTGGTTCTTTAATGGTTTGTCTATATACATTGTATGAAGTGGCGGTATATCAAAACCAGTAAGCCACATATCGCATACTATAACCATTTTTAATAAATCGTTAGGATTTTTGAATTGTTTTTCTAATTCTTTATAATTTAATTCTTTTTGAATTTTTCCCTTAAAATCTTCGGGTTTTGAAACAACTACCGCAATTTTTGGCGCTCCGGGTATTTCAGATATTAAATTATACATTTCAACAGCAATTCTTCGGCTCATTGTTACAATCATTCCCTTCCCTTCCAATCCACGATTATTAAAATGATTAACAATATCTTCTGCAATCTGCTTTAAACGTTGTGGGGCTCCGACTGCCTGTTCTAATCTAGCCCATTTTCTCTTAACGCTTTCCTTCATCTCAAATTCTTGTTCAACCATTAGATCTTCAAACTCCTCGTCAATAAAATCATTTGTTAAATGAAGCGGCACAAGTCTTCCTTCGTAATAAATTGGAACTGTCGCGCCGTCTTCAACGGCTCTGTTTATTTGATAGGCGCTGATATGATCGCCGAAAACCAATCTAGTGTCGCGATTATGCAAACTAATTGGCGTACCAGTAATACCCATAAATGAAGCGTTAGGCAAAGCAACGCGCACATTCCCAGCTAATTTTGCATATTGCGAACGATGGGCCTCATCGGCAATAATAATTATATTTTTGCGTTCAGAAAACATCTTATTTTCGGTTTCAAATTTTTGAATAGTCGTAAAAATCAATTCAGCGCCCGCTGTTTTCAATTTTTTATTTAAATCTTTTATAGTTTCGGCTTGTTTGGCAGTTGGATAACCTGTTTTTAAAAATGTTTTATATAATTGTCCGTCAAGATCGTTTCTGTCTGTTAAAAATATAAACGTTGGACTTTTAAGTTCTGCTAATTTCTTGACTTTATTTACATAAAAAACCATAGAAAGCGACTTTCCGCTTCCTTGAGTATGCCAAAATACCCCAATTTTCTTATTTCCTTCAGGGCTTGTAGCTCGCAAAGTTTCTTTTATTGCCTTATTTACTCCAAAATACTGATGATATAGGCATAATTTTTTAGTAAATTTATTTACATCTCTTTCGCTATCTGCTTCAAAAACTATAAAATTCTGAATAATATCCAATAATCTTGTTTTATTAAAAACTCCTTGCGCTAAGATTTCTAATTCAGAAACGCCTTCGTGTTTTTCATCTTCACTTTCAATTCCCTTCCAAGTAGAAAACCACTCCCAAGAAGAAGAAATTGTTCCATGTCTTGCCTGTAATAAATCGCTAATAACTAATATCTGATTATATTTGAAAATATCCGGGATGTCTTTTTTGTAATTCTGTAATTGATAAAAAGCAGATTTGAGCGTTCCTGTGTTAGTCGTCGGGCTTTTTACTTCAAATATTGCAACCGGGATTCCGTTTATAAAGACTACCAAATCCGGCCGGCGAACATTTTCAATGCCCTGAATCGCAAACTGATTTACAACTAAAAATTCGTTATTCAATGGATTGTCAAAATCAAAAACTTTTACAATTCTTCCTTTTATTTCGCCGTTTTTATCTTTTACTTCAACTCTTACGCCTTCGGTTAATAATTTGTAAACTTCTTTATTAACAACATCTAAACTTGGATGTTCAACACCTATAATTTTTGAAATTGCGTCATCAATCGCCAAATCAGATAATTCCGGGTTTAATCTCTGTAAAGAACGTTTCAACCGTAAAATTAAAACAACATCACGGAAAGAATTTCGTTCCTGCAGGCTTCCGCCCGGCGCCAAATCCGGCCCGAATTCATAATCGTACCCAAGTTCTTTTAGCCAATCTATGATTGGTTGTTCTGATAATTTTTCTTCATTGAATCTATTCATATATTTTAATTAATTCATCATGCAATTCTCCGCCTGTTTTATTAGATAAATATTCTGCCATAGCTTTAACAATATTCATGATTACTGAATAAGAATAATTATATAACCTTTTGATTTCTACCTGATCTTGTTTATTCTCTGTAATAATATAATGGAAACCAGAATAATTGAACATTTCTCTATAATTTAAGCAAAAATTAAAAACCGAGTATTGCTTCTGCCTAGCTTCTTTTACGCCATTTCTCTTTCTAGTATCTTTAAAAACTTTTTTAATTGATAGTTTATAAAGTTTTTCATCAAATCTCTTTAATGGTTTTAGGTTTTCATAATCTTTTGTAACAAATTTTTCTAAATCAACTCCGCAAAAAACACTATTAAGCTCATTCACGTTGAAAGGGTTTTTTGATAGCAACTCATTGATATGAGTAACGATTTTCTGATGGGAATTAAAGTTTTTGTCTAAAATATATTTACTATCTGATTTTTCAAAAGCGATAATTAAAGATAGAATATGAAAAATAGAATAGTAACCTTTGATCCATATCCATGACAATGCTAATGGTAGAAAATCTTCATCTATTCTGGAATATTCATATTCTTTCTTTATCGAATCAATAGTGTACTTAACAATTCCCATCTTTTTAATTATTTTCTTATTCGTTTCACCATTAAATTCTGTGTATTTATCTCCATTATTTAAACTAAAAAATAATTTATTTGAATTTATTAATATATAAACATTCCCCACATATCGACTGTGCGTCCTTAATCCTTCGTTTATTTTATTAAAAGAACTCATAAACATCTTCGAATATTTCATAACCCTATTTCTCCGCTCATTAGTTTTGGTAAAAATAAATCGCGGAGATTAGCTATTTTTTGATTTTCCGATGATAATTTATCAACTCTATGGAATATAGGCTTTATTAAATCGAAAAAATTTGTTAGTACTTTGGCGAGTGGAAGAATAAATAAATAATCGTTTATAATGGATCGATTCAGATGTGAAACATTTGTACCAGAGGCCGAACTAGCCATAAAATAAGAAAAATTTCTGCGTAACATTAAATAATAAAGAAATGTTTTTAAAATATCTTGTGTTTTAATAGAACAAACATCTAATGAGATTAAAACCTTATTCCATCCCTTTACATCAGGGACTCTCGCCGGATGTCCAATAACTTCGCGATTAGAAGTTAAATCAGTAAGCGCAATAATAATATCACCGGATTTGACTAAATTAGAATCCTTATATTTCCCACTGAAAAACTTAACCCCGTCGATTTTAAATCCACCACCTCTTACAAAATTAGCCAAATTAATCATTGGAACACCTTTATTATTTTCTTTAATCTCATTAGAAGAATACGATAAACCTTTACTAATCTTCGCCACATCACCGATTTTCCTTACCTTCCACCCTTCTGGAATTTTTCCCAACTCTGAATTAATCATTTTTGTTCTTTCGTAGCCTGGAAATTTAAAATTCACAAACCACTCCTTAAAAATTGCCTGCGCCATTTGCTCCAAATTCTGATTGATTTTATTATTCAACTCAATCTTATCGTCAAAAGTCGAAAGAGCCCCGGCAATCCTTTTTTGTTTATTAATGTCTTCGGGAATAAAAATTAATAATTCTCGAGTATTCTTTAGATTTAAGTTTGGGACCCCAACACCTACCTGGACATTCTGCATTGTTCTAACTAGTTTCCTAGAAGATAGTTGATAATAAACAAATAGAGGATCAGCGATCTCTTTATTTATTCTAAAACGGAGCTGATTAGCGGAAAGAATATATTTCTGATATTTAGAATTTTTGGGAATAATACCAGTTTGGCCAATTGTACCTCTCGCCGTAATAATAATATCTTCTGGCAATGCTTCTGATTGAGAAAGTTCTTCCGCTTTTTCTTTAGATAAAAAAATATAATCGTTATCAATATATCTGCCTCCGCTCATATTTATAGTCAAATTATTCCCACGGATTATTGGAATTCCGAAGGAAGTATAAAATTTACTATGAATATTAGATCCAAAAGGACCAGAAACGCTTCCCTTTTTTACAACAATCTCTCCTAACCTCATCTTCCGCCAAGTTTTAGGTTGTAATTTTACTTCTGGCATACATTTTTATTTATTTAATTTCTGAATGAAAATATCTTCCTCTTTTAGTCCACTTCTTCCAGTTAGAATTTTCTTTAGATCTTTCCTAATGGCTAGTACTAATTTACGATAATAAAAATCGCTCTTTCCTTTATAAGTTTGATTTTCCCTATCAAAACTTTTTAGATAATCATTTGATAATTTAATTACTTTATCTGAGGCATATAGTGGCGCATGTGTATATAATTCTTCCATAAATTTTTCTTGTTTATTTTTATCTTCCCATCCTTCAAAAAAACCAATTAATTTTTCGAGAAAAGTTTTATACTGATCTTCTTTTCGTTCAGCAATTCGTCTTTGTGTTTCTCTCTTAACTTCTAATAAATGGTTAATATATGCTCCGATAATACCACCGACACCAAGTAAAGCAAGAATCGATAAAATTATTTCAAGGTTAATATTGTTCATATTCTTAGATTATTTAAGTTAGTTTCTATTTGTTTTTCCAGTTCTTTATTTTCTTTGAAATATTGTTTTAATTCACTCGTCAACTTTTTCATTTTTTCTTCAAACGGAACGCCGTCATCTTCTTCCTCGGCTATGCCGACATAACGGCCCGGAGTCAAAACATAGCCATTTTTTGCAATTTCTTCTTTTGTTACCGATTTACAAAATCCAGCAATGTCTTTATATTCACTTCCGTGATTTTCTCCTCGCCAAGCCCGAACTGTACCGGCAATTTTTTGAATATTTTCGTTAGTAAAAATAACTTGCTTACGAGAAATAGCCTCAAAAGTTTCTCGTGCATCTATAAAAAGAGCTTCTCCAGTTCTTTTTCTAAATCTTCCATTGTTTTTATTCTTACTTACAAACCATAAAGAGACCGGGAGCGATACATTATAGAAAAGCTTTGGCGGACAAGCGACAATAACATCTATTAAATCATCTTCAATTATTTTTTTTCTGATTTCGCCCTCTCTGCCACTAACAGCTAAAGCGCCGTTTGCCATAACAAAACCTGCCATTCCATTTGGCGCTAAATGATGAATAAAGTGCTGAATCCACATAAAATTAGCGCTTCCTGAAGGCGGAATACCATATTTTATTCTCGGATCTTTATCGCTTAATCTTTCCGGTTCCCATTCTGCATTAAAGGGCGGATTAGCTATCACAAAATCTGCGCGAAGATCGGGAAATTTATCGTCATAATAAGAACTGCCAATTTCTATTTGTCCGAAAATTCCACGAATAGCTAAGTTCATTTTGCAGAGCCGTAGGGTTGTAAAATTACTTTCTTGTCCGAAAAAAGAAATTCTAGAGGGATCTTTTTTATGAATTTTTAAAAAATCGTGCGATTGAACAAACATTCCTCCGCTACCACAAGCAGGATCAAAAATACGGGCATTTTCATATGGCTCCAGAATATTAACAATCAAACCGACAATAGAACGCGGAGTATAAAATTCTCCGCCACGTTTTCCTTCGTTTGAAGCAAACTGACCCAAAAAATATTCGTAAACCCTACCTAAGAGATCTTTTTCTTTTTCAATATCGTGGTCAAATGTAATTTTTGAAAATATATTAACTAATTCTCCAAGAATATGACTTTCTAATTTTGTTTGAGTATAAATTTTAGGAAGTACGCCTTTTAATTGTTTTGGATTTTCATTTTCGATTGCCTCCATTGCTTCATCGATATATTTTCCAATGTCGCTATGCATCGCGTAATCCCTTAAATGTTCCCAGCGAGCATTTTGAGGAATATAAAACACACCCTCCCTTTTGTATTGATCTTTATCATCAATAATAACCTTCCTGTTTTTTTCGTCAAAAACATAATAATCCTTGTTTCCGGAATCACTTACCCACTGTTCTAATTTTAGACGTCTTTGATAAAAAGAATCCGAAACGTATTTTAAAAATAAAAGCCCTAAAATAATATGTTTGTATTCGGAAACATCAATATTGCCACGCAATCTATCCGCAGCCTTCCAAAGTTCTTTTTCAAAATTTAAATCTTTGCCGGCTTTTTCTCCAATTTTTGTGGCCTTCTCGGCTATTTCTTTTTGCTGTCCCATTATCCGTTCTTTGATATCGGCCGGTAAAGAGGCTTTTTCTACTACAAAACTTTTACCAAATTCAATGATTTTAATCTTGCCGTCTTTAGCCATTTTCTTTATTTGCTTAAGAGCAGCGACCCTGCTTATACCAAGCAGTTTTGAAAATTCTTTTGTTGTTATGTATTTTTCCTTTTCCATATTATAAATTTTAATGTGAGATAGCCCTTATATAAGGTTATCATATGATAACCAGACTGTCAATAGAAGCGAGGGAACCAAGTAAAAAACCCGATAGTGAGGTCGGGTCTCAACGGGTCTCAATCGGGTCTTAAAAATAAAAAACCCTTTGATGTTATCGCAGGGTTTAAGAAAAAAAGTGTATATAAAGCGCAAATGCTATTAACCAAAAAAGAATTCCAAGGGGCGTGAATAATATATATCCTAACCCGATAAGTAGAAGTCCAAAAATACTGGACTGAGTTTCTTCTGGAAATTGTTCTTTTCTGTCACATTCGTCTTCTCCTGGATCCGTATAACCAGGATTACCATTCATAAGATTTCCGCCACCACGCATTTTATGCTCCTTTCTTATTAAAGAACAAATGATTTGCTTTATTTATATACTAATACTAATTGTAATTTTGTCAAATAAAAAAAGCCTCGGGTATATAATATACCGCGAGGCTTTGATTGGTGTGCTTAACCGAATTAAGCAGATTGACTTTTTTTAACTAGCTTTTCGTTTTTTCAGAATTTCCTGGATTATTGACCTGTCCCAGTGAAGTAAAAAATGATGCAATCCGCCCTCAGAGCCCACTTTAATAAGCGCTAATTCCATATCCAGCTCAAGCTGCATCCTTCTTTTTAAATCTGGGGACGGCCACTTTTCCAAGTCGCCAATTCTTACTGTCATTCCTTCCACATTCATTTTTTTCTCCTTTTAAAAGAACAATAAATTTATTAATTTACTATAACTCTTTTGGGGGGAAATTTCAATCAATCATTCAATAAAAAAGCCCTTTGAAGTTTGTCAAAGGGCCTTATAATAATGTGCTAACATCATCCTCTTGATCCAAGCTCTCTCCTGAGATCTCCCGCCGGTTTGCCCATGGCTTCTCTTTGAGTGATTTCACTCCTTATATCAGAGCTTGATTTTCTGGTGTTCAATTCCTGATTGATCCGCCTTACTGGTTTACCCTCGGCTTCTCTTTCCGCTTTTCTGCGCTCCAACTCAGGGGTTGGAACTTCTCTGTTTTCTTCGCACATTTTTATTCTCCTTTCTTTAAAAAAGCTTAATTTAACGTTCTAAGCTACTATAACTCTTTTTGAGGATTTTATCAATCTTTTGCTAGGTGAATATTATAATCCCGGTTTATATAATCCCGGATTATAAAATGGTGTTAATTCTGAATTTTATTCACTTCAATTCTTTTTTGAGGATTTCTACTAATTGAGTTGGAGTATATTGAGATTTCGTCAAGCATCTCTGATTCCCAAGATCATAACCCATTCTCTTAAGTTCGACATCGGTATTATTGCTTAAAATAATAAGAGGGATATTCTTTGTCTTTTCATCTTTTTTAATCTCTTTTAAGATATCCATTCCATTAATATCTGGAAGGATAATATCAAGCAGAATTAAATCCGGAGCATTCTCTTTCCCTGATTGGATATCTTTCACCTTATCCATAGTTGATTGTCCGTCGCTTAAAGTCTCTACTTTAAATCCGGCTCCCTTAAAAGCTATTTGGTAAACATCCGTGATGGCTAAATCATCTTCAATTAATAATATTTTCTTAGCCATATTATTTTATTTAATTGGTAATTGAATAAAGAAAGATGAGCCCTTGTCTTGACCTTGAGATTCGGCCCAGATCTTTCCATTATGAGCTTCAATAATCAAAGTAGACATAAAAAGCCCGATTCCTCTTCCTGTAGCATAAAACTTATCTGCCTTATCTCCTCTTTCGAATAACTTATTAAATAATAGTTCGAGATCCTGTTGGGAAATTCCCTTTCCTGTATCTTTAACTTCTATTAGGATATTAGAATCTTTTGAATTAACTTTTATTGTTATCCCTCCTTTGGTTGTATATTTTAAAGCATTATCAACAATATTAAATAAAGCCGTTTTTAACTTTTCTGGATCGGCATTAATTTTTGGCAGAGATTTATCTTTTTCCAACTTAATAAATAATTTCTTTGTTTCAGCCTCCATGCTTACTTCTTCTACAATTTCATCTAAAATAGGTGCTAACTCAACATCCGGCTTAAGGGCAACAACTTTCCTTCCTATTTGAAGTTGAGATATATCCAAGAATTCATCTATCAATTTAGATAGTATTTTAGTGGCTGACTGGAATTTCTTCAAAGCTCCTTCTAGTTTCTTGGGAATCTTTCCAAAGCTTCCTGTAAAAATTAAATCCAAATATCCCGACATCCCGGTTACCGGGGTCCTTAAATGATGCTGGGTAGCAAGAACAAATTGATCTTTAGCCCTATCCAACCTTTTTAATTCTTCGTGAGCCTTCTTTTCTACCTCATAAGCTTTTCTAATTTCTTTTGTCTGCTCATCTACTTTTTGCTGGAGTGTCTTATTAAATTCTTGAACCTCTTTATATAACCTAGCGTTTTGGATGGCAATGGCTGCTTGCTTTGACAATATATCTAAAAGATTCAAATCCTCCTCGCTGTAAGCGTCGCCTGAAACTTTAGAACCCAAAACAATAATTCCCATTAATTCATTCCTGCTTATCAAAGGCAAACATAAAGAAGCTTCTATTTTTTCCATATTCTGGCTTAATTGACTAAAACTCTTTCTTTCGCCTACTTTTTTAGAATCCTTTGCCAATAAAGCCATTTCTTCCTTAACTAGGGGCTTTCTGATTTTCTGAAGATAACGAGTCAAAAAATTATCCTGAACCAAACTGATGCCATTTTCTTCATTAAAGCCGATGACTTTAGATATTTTATAATATATTTTATTATTTTCTCTCTTAATTAATAAAACCCCGGCCTTGTCTAATTGCATTGTCCGCTTAATAGTATTAACAATAGAATTTATTATCTTGTCTAAATCAATATCATAATTAAGCTTGCTTGTCAGCTCGCTGATTGTTCCCTGATAATTATACAAACTAAAAAACAGATATTTATTGGCAAAATGCTTCAGCCATTTATCAACCAAAACAAAAACTCCAACAAATACTGGAGCTATTGCCAGACCAATTATATATCCTTTTGGAGAAAATACCGAACCTAAAAATATATTATATAGCCAAGCCACTAAATAAAAAGCTCCGTAAACCAGCCCCGCCATTCCAATATATATAACCATCTTCCTAACAATTATCCTAATATCCATTAACCTGTACCTCAAAATTGCATAAGCTACAATCAAAATACCTAATGCTACTGTTATATTTAGAAATGGATAAAGATATATTTTGAAAACGGGCAAAAAACTAGTTGCCCCTCCGCTAAAGCCAATAAACAAAGAAATAAATAAGTATCTGAGCTGAATTCTTTTAATACCTCTTTCAATCATATATGCGCGCCAAAGCCTGAAAAGAGTATAAATAACGGCTATAAGAAATATTACGACAAATAAAATATACAGAATAGGAGGAAAAGATAGATAATAAAATTGATTGAAGATAAATTTAACTTCTCTGATAAATAAACCGTTGATATGATTAGTTACTAAAAAGAAAATACCTAAAATATAAAATATTCCAGGAACTAATTTTGAGCGAATTTCTAAAAATTCGTAAAGAAAATGAATTAAAAAAACCGGGATAAAAATAACTCCCGAATAAGCGATCCTCCACCAGAGAATAGCTTGAGATGGTTCTGTCGCAATCGCAATTTTATAACTACCCAGGCCCCACAACATAACAGAGAAACAAAATATGCCCCAAAGATATTGAGCTTTCCTTCTTCCTTTCAAAAACATTATCAAAGCTTCCACTAAACCGGTTACGCCAATTAATAGTCCCGAAATCGCAAATAAATTCATTAGCTTATTTTACCATTTTAAAAAATAATAAAAAAGCCCATTTGGTATCAACCAATGGGCTGTTCGACGCAAGATTTAAGAATTATTTTTCTTATTCTTGCTTCTTCTGTTGAAATTTCAGTTTTCTTAACAATAATCTTAGCTATCGGCATCAAAGGCAGGGCGAACCACCATCTCTGAGATTCTTGTTTAAGGTATTCTGTTTCAAATCCCCAACAACTTCCTTTAGTGTCTTGATAAGTAATTAAAGGAAGAAAATAGAAACATAAAGTTATATCTCTCCATCCCCAAAGTCGGTTAAGGACAAGTGGAATTGTTGTTTTTTCATAAACTACAGCTTCTAAAGTCGGGAAACGAAACCATTTTAAAAGAAACGGCCACTCTTCTGGATATTCTGGAATCGGTTTATGCATATCTATTAAGAAGAGTTGTCCGTTAGGATTCAAGACTCTTAAAATTTCTTCAAACACCTTCTGTGGTTTCTCAACACCTCCGATTCCAAACATTTGAGTTACTGCGTCAAAATAATTAGACGCAATATTTTCCATATTCATTGCATCTTCTTTCACGAAAGAAATAACTGAATGCGCTGAGTTAATATTCTTTTTAGCTAAATCCAACATTCTTTCGTTATAATCTAATGCATAAAATTCTCCCTCAATGCCCCACTCTTTTAAAATGGGAATCATTTCTTTTATGGTTAATCCCGTGCCAGTACAAACATCCAAAACTCTAATGTTTTCTATTTTTCTTCTACCGACAACAGAGACAAACCATCCACAATCTCTCCGCCAAATTAAATCCATTCCTCTTGTAGTTAAATGATGTTTTCTATCGTATGTCCTGGCTTCTTTATCGTAAAGCTCTTTAACCTCAATAGTATCAAGATTTCCTGAAATTTTACGAGGTCTCAAAAAAACCTTAACCAAAATTGTCAGAAACATACGAACTACAAAAAAACAAGCATTCTTTATTCTACTGTAATAAAGAGGAGTTGGCTTAAGAATATATCTCGGCAGATACTTTTTAAGCTCTTTTTGCGGAATACCGTTCCGTTTTAAGTTTTCCATATCAATATTAACTATAGGTTCATTCGCCACAAACATATTATATCTCCTTCATATCTTCAATTATTCAATTGTTAAAGTTAAACGCTGATTATAATATATCAAAGATTATAATAAGAGTCAAATTTTTACCTAAAGCATTAAAGGCTTATAGAAAAACTGTTCCGGAATATGTTTATTACTATAACAAAAGATCAGATCTTAGATTAAATCTTAAAACTCCTATACAAGTGGTAGCAAGTTATTAATTAAAGAACAACACTGAAGGGCAGAACTTGTTAATTGAGATTAATCAGACTACACAAAAAAGGAGTGGTCTTTTGACTACTCCTTAATTAAAGTTTACGAGTCACTAATCTCCCCAATTGCTCGTTAATTAATTTAACTTTTTCGTGCATTTCATCAAGTAATACATTAGGATATGGCCAAATACCTGTTTTGCGCGAAAATAAACAATGTTCAAACGATGCATTTGGGTATAATTTACGCCACAAAAATCTATACTCTTTAGTAACTGGAGACAATGTTAGAAAAATCGCTTGGTGCAAAAACCCTTTTTCTAAACAATATCTTATAAAATGATAGGTATTTTCTAGTTCCTGCGGAGTTTCTGCTAATTTTCCACTTGTTTTAGGAAAACCACCGATAAAAAAACCTTCTCTATTAGTTTTTTGAAGCACATTACTCGAAAAAACAAGAGTTTTTTTAACTAGTTCTATATCATGGGGTTTCCTTATCATTCTAAGAATCCTATCGTTACCATTTTCACAAGGGAAAGCTATATGTCGAACATTACCATAATCGGCAAACTGACGAATGAGTCGATGATCTTCTCTAGCCATTGACTCAAAGGTTAATCCATTAGAAAAACCTATCTGATAACCACTTTTTTTGATTTGAGCAAGTATGTCAAATGCTAAAAAACGAGAGTCCTGATTTCCACCACCGAAATTATTATCCATAAAATCGATGTAATCTATTCCATAAAGAGATTCGAAAGCATCAATCATTCTAATTACATTTTCTAATTTGTAACGTCTTAATTTTTTATCAGCATCACAAAAACTGCAATTAAATCCACACCCATAAGAAGTTGTTATTGGAAAATAGGATATATTTTTTGATCCAAGAATTATCTCTAATTTGCCGGCGTGGGGATTACCGACGTAAGAATAGAAATCCAATGGTTTTAGTCGTCCAACTATTTTAATTTTAGGAAGAAGAGTGAAATCTGCAACAGAATATCTGTTATAATCAAACCTAGGCAAACCCCTAAAAACAACCTTATTATTAATTCTAGTAGCTACACCTTTAGGTAAATCGTATTTTGTAGAATCGCTAAGATATAGCAATAAATTGTTTATTACTGGTTGCCCGGGACCTACGACTACAAAATCTATAGCAGGAATTTCATCTATAGGAAACTGTGTATTCCCTAAAATTTCTTTGTACCACAATGATGCTTCGTATCCTCCGAGCACCAAAGGAATAGAAGAAAGACTTTTTTTTAATGCGGTGGCTAATTTTGCCACTTCATTTCTTTCTGAAACATTAGAACAACTCAAGCCTATTACATCTGGGTTTATTGAAGCAACCCTAGTGATAATTTCTTCAATCCTTAATCCTGTTTTCCAATAATTAATACCCTCAAGATTTTCTATTTCTCTAGGATTATAAGAAGAATCTAAAATATTCTTCTTTAATCCTTCTACGGCAGAATCAAAAAGAATTACATCAAATCCACATCTTTTAGCTTCGGTTAAAACAATAATAGAACCGAATGGCTGATGGATGCGAGGAGAAACCCCCGCAGGAGAAACTATTCTCGGGGTGACTATAAGAAATCTTTCTACGCATCTTTTCATTTTTTTCTCCTTTCTTGAAAAGGGGCGGTAAGTTTATAAACATCACCGCCCCAAAGATTTCTTTATAATTTATTGTTCTTCTTGTGAAGATTAAGATCGATCCTCTTTATCTCTTCTGGTTTTTCGGTAGCCGTAAACGTCATTACACAAATAACGTCTCCAACTTTTGCCAAATAAGACATTGAACCGCTTGTCTCTACAATCCCAGAATTTCTTTCTCCAGAGACAGCATAAGTTTCCATCCTGTTGCCACGAGTAACATTAGCAACCAATACTCTCTCGCCATCCATGATATCTGCAGCCCGCATTAACGCCTCATCTAAAATAATACTACCTTCACAGTAAGAATGTGCCTTTGTGACAACAAGGTTGTGAATCACCGATTTACATACAAATCTAATCATTTCTTTTTCTCCTTTCTATCCAATAATAGTTGTCTTTCTCTGGTGGCAAAACGTAAACAATTAGGATCTTGTTTATCAAAATTGCCCCAAAAGTAAAAACGGTTAGCTGGACACTCATTATTACAAATGCGTTCGCAGTCATCACATTCAACTGGTTGTCTTATGTATCTAGCCGCTTGAAACTTATTACCCATTCTACCGCTCCAAAAATCAATAATACTACCTTCTTCATATATAACGCCAGATGAAAAAGTAGGTCCTAAAAAAATACAAGGACTTATCCTTCCAAAGGCGTCTATATGCATAGAACGATTGGCCGCACCACACATCCTACCTCGTAATAAAGTTTTGGATATGTCTAAGGGCTGATTCAACATCATTCCTTCGTCCATTAACACACAAGGGAGATTTTCTGGTTTATTGATATGTCTAATCGCTTCTAAATATTCTATAGCATCTTCTTTTCCTGGCAACATCCTATTATGTATAGCTCTGCCAGCAGGCCTACAATAAGAAAATTTTATTTTTACTCCTTTATTTCTCGCCAGATCTATCAAACCTGAAACCTCTCCGAGGTTTTGTCTCAATAAAGTAGTTCTCAGCACCACATTAACACCTGCCCCTTTGAGAATTTCTAAAGCCGTGATAGCCTTTTGAAAATGTCCTGGTGTTCTTAAATAATCATCTGTTTTTTCCAATCCTTCTATGCTGATAGAAGTTTTAACATTGAATTTCAAAAAGATATCTGCGATCTTTTGTGTCATAATCATGCTATTTGTGCTCATACTGATAAAACATCCTGCAGAATGAAGAATCTCTAGAATTTCCAGAAAATTAGGATGAAGGATAGGATCTCCTCCTCCTATCTTAACATACATAACTCCTAGTTTTTTTATTTCTTTCGCGATTTTCTTAATAATAGAAATCGATAAGAATGCACTAATACCGTCTCTAACTTCTGAAAGACAGAAAAGACATCTAAGTTGACACTCCATCGTGATATCAAGAAAAATCTTAAAAGGCGAGGAGTAAGCATTAACTATCGGCTGATTATGAATAATCCTTAATTCTTTTATATCCAAACCATCTCTTGCAATAACCCCTCCCAATAAACTATTCAGATCGCTTTTAGAAATACCAAAAGGAACCTTACAAGGTTGTTCAAGAATATAAACCCTTAAAACTCCTGTGTTTGAGTTGAAATACAAAAGTTTATCTACTTCATCTCTGTCAACAGAGGAAAAACCGAAGTGGACATTTTCTAATCTTAGAATTTTTGCCATAATTCCCGCGCTTCCTTTCTCAATCTCATATCTTCAATTATGGTTTCTTTTTCTACACAACGAACAGCAGCAATTGCGGTACCAATAGGTTTAATTATCCCATCTTGAGGCAAGTTAATCCTAGACTGAATTTTTCCTCCTAACCTTTTAAATTCTCTTACTGTTATATCTTTCTTCAGTGTTTCTAACAATAGTCCTTTATTAAGCTCTATAAGCGCGGGGTCGTCTAAAGGACGTATCTTTTTTAGAGAACTAAATTCTCCGAGGTAAGTTAAGATATTAGTAAATGGTTTTCTTCCGGCCTCTGATCTGGGGCTACGGAAAATCATAAAGGGCAACGGCTCTTTTTCTATGTTGTTAGACATTAAAACAACACGAATAGATTCTGCATCCATTAATACTGCTCTTTCCCCCGAATGGATAATCCTAATATCTGACCCTACTTCTTCCAATGATTCTCGGTGCAACGAGTGCGAAGGTAGTTCATTATTTTCTAATTTACCACCAATGCCTCCAAAAAAAAGCACTGAAATGCCCTGCTCATTTTTTCCCCATCGACTAGTTTTTTTCAAAGAAAAACAAAAACCGGAACCACGAGTTACTAGAAGACCTGTACCGATATCAGCACACGGATCGTTAAGAAATTGTTCTAATGAGTATTTTTTCATTTCGCTATTCTCCTTTCTATTTTTTAATTTTAAATGTACTTGCCAAAACATTCATTATTTTTGTGCTCTTAGATTTTACAACACTATGTTCCATCTTGTCAAGTAATTTAAATCTTATAAACATAAATTAGTAAATTTATTTATATTCTTTTAAAGAATCAATTAACAATCTTATTGCTTTATATTTTTCTTCCACCATTTGTTTAGCTTCTGGTAATGTAATTTTCTTATTCCAGTCTCTTTCAACTTTTTTATCTGCCCAATCAATAACTTCTTCGAGAGATTGATTTCTCGTTCCTCTCCAATAAAACAACACTGGTACAATATCAAAATGAGCCATTGCGTCTGCATTGGCTATAATTCTAGCAATTGTAGTGACTGGTTTAGGACTTTTTATTCCTCTATGAGATTCAATAGAATGTTTAATTTCTTTAATTATCTCTTCATCATAATCAAAATCTTTTAATATCTTCTCTGCTTCTTTTGACCCAAAAATATGATGATTTTCATCGTTTTTTAAATCAATCCTACCAATATCATGTAGTAAAGCTGCTAGCTCCGTCGTTTCCTCGTTAACTTTATATATTCGAGCTAATTCTTTAGCATATTTAATAACTGGCAATATATGATACTGCCAATCAATTCTTTCAAATTTTTCTTTAATTAATTCTCTAATTTTATCTATTCTATCTTCCATATTATTTACTTTATAATAAAAAATAAAGATTTTCAATAAAATAGCGGTGAAGGTTATCTTTTTAGAAGTTAAACCTTCACCGCTTTGAGCTCTTGCCCTTTTTTGCCAAAATCAACTGATTTGGCGTACTTTAGTATTTTAGCAAGAAATGCCTCGTCAATATCCGGGAGCCATTCATAATCCCCTAAAAGAGCTTGGGGCGCGTTTACCACCTGGAACTGGCATTCATGGGTTATGTAAGGATTATATTGGGCTATAGCCCTATCAAAAATTCTTTGGAGTTTACCCAATAAAAACCTTGAGCTGTAATCAGCTGAATCGCCGTAGTAAAAACCCTTAATGCCAAGATGTCTCATAGAAACATCATTTATCCAGCGGATGCGACTGGGTCTTGAATGAACAATGTGAAATACTTGGTTAATTGACGGAACGTCAATCAGCTTAGCCAAAGTTCTTCCCACCCAGTCAACAGGCACAATATTCAAGGTAGAAATTGAAGAAAGTTTAAGGTAGATTGGAAGCGTAAGTATTCCATCTGAGTCAAAGAAGACTCCTTCTTTCCTGTATTTCTCCAATTCTTGCTCGCCTTTAGCAAGCAATCCTTGTTTTAAGTGCCATAATGCGCTTTCAAACGCGTAATACCCATCAAAAAAAGAGATATAGCCCGTTTCAGAGTCGCCCACCATAATTGCCAGGCGGTAAATAGAAGAGCTTCCCTGCTTCCATGTTCTTACTAAATGTTCAGCTTCTTTCTTCGTTCTTTCGTAGACATTACGGTATGTCTGACCTTTGTCAAAGTCATCTTCCGTAAAGTACGAAGAATCTCCTGCCACATAAGCAGTGCTAACTTGATGGAATTCTGGAATTCCCAAATCTTCTGCTAAATGTAGAAGATTTTTCACTCCACTAACGTTAACCTTGCTTATCTCTTCAGATAAAGATTCTTTGAACTTGATTGAAGCTGCACAATTAACAATCTTGCCAATCTTTCCCTTCCACTGATTTCTTTGAGAGATATTTACTCCGCAATCAGTTAAAGTAATATCTCCCTGCCAAATAACATCTTCTTTCAGAGAAATTCTTTCTTCTGCTTTCTGGCCGTTTTTAGGTCTAACCAAATAAACAATTCTGTGCCCCTCTTTTTTCAAAAGAGGCGCTAATACAGAACCAACGGTCCCAGTGGCTCCAGTAAACAATATGGTAGCCATAATACACCTCTCTTTCTTTTTCTTGCCTTATTGTATTGTTAAAACTGAGAAAATTCCCAGCACTAAACGAATAATATCATCTATATAACTAAAAGTCAAATTTTTTCGCCTTTAATTAATAAAAGTTGCCTTCACTCTTTCTGATTTTAGTATATAAAAAATCCAAATTAAAGAAAAGATAATTGATTTCCCCAATTCTTGCCATGGATTATAATCAATCATTTTAAAATTTAGGGGAAGAGTTGGAATTAAAATATATTCAACTATACTAAAAAATAAAGTAATCAGTAAAAAAATTATATAAAATTTAGGGAAACGTTTATCTTTTTTGAAAAAAATAAATATCAAATACAGGTATAATATGAGAAAAATAAAATTACTAAACATTTCGAGTTTTAAAAACAATTCCACACTAGGAAAGTAATAATCGGACCCTGGAGTTATTAACAAAACAAAGTTCTCACCGCCTAGAACATTTAAAAATCTCGATAGACCAGCAAAAAACGACCATATTAAACTAACACCAACAAGAATAAGAATCCCTCTTATTCTATAACCTTTAAGATCGTTGTTTTTAACAACCGTATTCATTAGTTTCTATATTGTTTTTCCAAAAGATTTGATCGTCTTTCTATCATTGAATCATAGCTTCTTTTAAGATTTTAGATTTAATTTATTATAACAAAAAACTGCCCTTTTGGGCAATTTCTGAGGCATCTCGGTCCTCGATAAAAAATGTTGACTGCGGAGGAGGTGGGACTCGAACCCACGAACCCCGTGAGGGGTTCCAGTTTTCAAAACTGGTGCAATAGCCGC
>Ga0154615_129_pt1 | contig 19785 bp, 16 predicted proteins | sample Rifle2008BG13ft_FD_116044 | JGI IMG/M metagenome (GOLD analysis project Ga0154615, IMG submission 116044) | Candidatus Nealsonbacteria bacterium RBG_13_37_56
CTATTTTTTCTGGAATTTGCTCTCTCTATTGGGCTACCAGTTTGATTTATATTATTGCGTTTTCTGCCAGAAAAAACTTTCTCCGGTTGAACTTTATTTTGGTTCTGAAGGAATAGCTTGTTCAGATTGTTCTGATAAAACAGAGCAGAAAATTGAAATTTCTCCGGAGGTCGTTAAAATTTTAAGGATTATTTTAAAAAAAGACTGGAATATTTTATCAAGATTAAAAATAGATCAATACCAAGAATTGCTAAAAAAGATATCCACAGACCATCTTCTATTCTATAAGAATCACAATATGCTATAATAATATAATAATATTAATAAATATTAATATATATGCAAAAAATCGTTCAGTTTTTTAAAAAAGATGTTCCTAATTGGCTTAGAAATCTGCTCTATTTTGTTTTGGTGATAGAAACAGTTATAGTTGTTTTTATCTATTTTAGGCCCGAGCTCTGGATTGATTTTGTTTCTTTTGTTTCTTTTGTCTCTTAAATTTAAAGCCTAGCGCTAAAAATAAAAGCCTCAGCTTTGTTTGGCGGGGTTGTTTTTTATTTGAGAATATATTATTATATTAAATAATATGAGAAAATATATTTTTATTGCTATATTTGTTTTGGCTTTAGGCCTGGGCCTGGCTGGTTATTGGTATTGGCAGCAGAATCCTTATTCTAAAGAGGTTTTAAAATTAGAAATTCTTGGTCCCGATATCGCTTTAGCTTCATACGAAGTTACCTACACGGTAAAATATAAAAATAATGGCGATATAAGATTGGAAGAGCCCCGTCTTATTTTTGAGTTTCCTGAATATACTTTACTGGAACCGGGCGCTTCAAGAAGAATAGAAATAGGGCCGGAAGAACTGGGAGATATTTATCCTGGAGAGGAAAAAACCTTTCAGTTTAAGGGCCGCCTTTTAGGCAAAGAAAAAGAAGTTAAAACGGCCAAGGCCTGGTTAAGTTATCAGCCAAAAAATCTTCAGGCCCGCTATGAATCAACCACAAGTTTTAGCACCACCGTTGATTTTGTTCCTCTTACTTTTAATTTTGATCTTGCTTCAAAAGTTGAAGCAGGCAGAGAATTTGACTTTTCAATAAATTATTTTTCCAGTTTGGATTATCCGTTTAGCAATTTAGGCATAAAAGTTTTATATCCTGATGGTTTTGAATTTATTCAAAGCGCGCCCAAGGGTTTAGATAACAGCGATTTTGAAATAGTTCTTTTAAATCCGGCCGAAGGAGGCAGAATTGAAATCCAAGGAAAATTGTCAGGCAATCTTAATGAGCAGAAGATTTTTAAAGCAACCATTGGCATTTGGAAAGACGATGAGTTTATTGTTTTAAAAGAAATAACCAGAGGGACAGAGATTACCAAGCCCCAGCTTTCTGTTTTTCAGCAAATAAACAGCCAGTCCAATTATATTGCCAATCCGGGAGATATGCTTCATTACGAAATCTTTTTCAGAAATATTAGCGATGAGCCATTTCAGGATTTATTTTTAGCGCTTACTCTTGAAGGAGACGGATTTGATTTTGATACGGTTAAAGCCGAATCGGGCCAGTTCCAGCAGGGAGACAATTCTATAATTTGGGATTGGAGGAGCGTGCCAAAACTTAAATTTTTAGACCAGGGCAAAGAAGGAAAGGTAGAATTTTGGATCAATTTAAAAGAGAGTTGGAGTTCAGGAGAAAAAGAAGCTTTATTGAAAAGTTCAATTTTAATTTCTCAAGTGAAAGAAGAATTTGAAACAAAGGTTAATTCTAAATTAGAAATTTCTCAGCAGGCTTCTTATGAGGATGAGGTTTTCGGCAATTCCGGCCCTATGCCTCCTGAAGCAGGCAATTCAACCACCCATACCGTGATTTGGCAGGTAAAGAATTATTTTAACGATCTTAAAAATGTAAAAGTAAAAGCTGTTCTTCCTTCTAATGTCAGATTAACCGGCAAGATTTTTCCTGAATCAGAATCTTCAAAATTTGCTTTTGACAGCGGAAGCAGGGAGATTGTTTGGATGATCGGAGACATGGAAGCGGGAACAGGAATCTTTAACGACGGTCCTAATATTGCTTTTCAAATTTCTTTGACGCCCGATTTGAACCAAAGGAATACCAATGCTTTGCTTATTAATGAAGCAAGAATCAGCGGAGAAGATCAATGGACAGAATCAGCTATTGAGGTAGAAAGCGATTCGGTCAAAACCGCTTCGCCAGTAAGATAGTTTTTTATTTTGAGAAAATAAGTTAGTATAAGTTAATGATTGATCTAATGCAAAAAATTGTTTCGTTCAGTAAAAGAAGGGGATTTATTTTTCCTTCTTCTGAGATCTATGGAGGATTTAGTTCTTGCTATGATTTCGGTCCCTTAGGAGCGGAGCTGAAAAATAACATTAAAAAGGCCTGGTGGGATGAAATGACTAAAAATCAAGAAGATATCGTCGGGTTGGACGCTTCTATTTTAATGAGCCCTAAGGTTTGGCAGGCATCGGGACATCTGACGGCTGGGTTCGCTGACGAGTTGGTTGAGTGCCGAGGTTGTCACAAAAGATTCAGGATAGATGAGATAAAAACTCAAAGTTCAAAACTCAAAACTCAAAACTACAACTTAAAACTCAAAACTTTGGGATGTCCGGAGTGTGGGGGAGAGCTGACGAAATCGAGGAAATTCAATTTGATGATGAAAACATTCGTGGGACCAGTAGAAGATGAAGCAGCGGTAACTTATTTGCGGGCTGAAACCTGCCAGGGGATTTATACTAATTTTAAAAATGTTCTTCAGACGACGAGAATGAAAATTCCTTTTGGAATCGCCCAGATTGGCAAGGCCTTCAGAAATGAAATTAATCCTAAAGATTTTCTTTTCAGAACTAGAGAATTTGAGCAAATGGAAATGCAATGGTTTTGCGATCCAAAAGAAGCCGATAAGTTTTTTTATTTTTGGCTGAAGCAGAGATTAAACTGGTATTATAATTTAGGCATAAAAAAGAAAAATTTAAGAATTTATGAGGTTCCTAAAAAAGAATTAGCCCATTATGCTAAAAGAGCGGTTGATATTGAGTATAATTTTCCTTTCGGCTGGAAAGAAATAGAGGGAGTTCATAATAGGGGAGATTGGGACTTGTCTAATCATGCTAAGAATTCGGGCGAAAATTTGAGATATGAGGCTCCTGCCTTCGCCAAGGCTTCGGCGGGCAAGTATTTTCCTTATATTATTGAGACCTCGGTTGGAGCAGACAGATCTCTTTTTGCTTTTCTTTGCGATGCTTATCAAGAAGTAAAAGGGGGACGCACCGAAACAACCGAATCAGCAAAAGAAGTAGAGACGGTTTTAAAGATTCATAATAAATTAGTTCCGATAAAAGCAGCTGTGCTTCCTTTGGTTAAAAATAAACCGGAATTGGTTAAAAAAGCCAAAGAGGTTTATCAGTTATTAAGGCCCAATTTTACTTGCCAATACGATGAGACAGGTTCTATCGGCCGCCGCTACCGCCGCCAGGACGAAATCGGAACCTTATTCTGCATTACCATTGACTTTGACAGCTTAAAAAAAGAAGATGTTACTGTCCGAAACCGCGACACTATGAAACAAGAAAGAGTTAAAATAAAAGATTTATTAGAATGTTTAAGAAAACAATTTTAAAAAATGGACTGAAGATTATCACTGTTTCTCAAAAAGGGACCCAGGCAGTAACTGTTTTGGTTTTAGTTGGAACCGGTTCTAAATATGAGAAAAAAGAGATTAATGGGATTTCTCATTTATTGGAGCATCTATTATTTAAAGGAACTAAAAAAAGACCGAGCCATATTTCTATTTCTGAACCCTTGGACAGGGTGGGAGGAATATATAATGCTTTTACTGGAGAAGATTATACCGGTTATTTCGCTAAAGTTGACGTTAGGCATTTTGATTTGGCTTTAGATGTAATTTCTGATATTTATTTAAATTCAAAATTAGACCCTAAAGAAATTAAAAAAGAAAAAGGCGTTATTATAGAAGAAATTAATATGTATTATGACCATCCCTCTTTTTATGTCCAGAGCTTATGGAGCAAGGTATTATACGGAGACCAGCCGGCTGGCTGGGATATCGCCGGAACAAAAGAAAGTGTTTCAGCTATTTCCAGAAAACAGTTATCTGATTATATGAAGACTCAATACACTGCTTCTAACACTATTGTTTGCGTGGCCGGCAATGTTTCTGATAGCGTTGTCGCAAAAGTTAAAAAATATTTTTCTAAAATAAAAAACAAGAGAATTATTGAAAAAGCTCCTGTTATTGAAAAACAGATGAAACCAGAATGCTTGATAAAAAACAAGCAAACTGATCAGACTCATTTCTGTTTGGGAGCGAGAGGTTATAATCTTTTTCATCCGGATCGTTTTGTTTTGGAGCTTTTGGGATTGATTTTGGGAGGGATGATGAGCTCCCGTTTATTCATTAAAATCAGAGAAGAGCTGGGCCTTGCTTACTATATAAAAACTATTGTTTCTGATGATCCAGATTCTGGATTTTTAGTTACTCAAGCTGGCGTAGACAATACAAAAGTTGAAAGGGCTATTTCCGCTGTTTTAAAAGAGTATAAAAAAATGGCGGAAAATAAAATTCCAGAAAAAGAACTTCAGAAGGCCAAGGATAATTTTAAAGGTAAAATGACTTTGCTTTTTGAGGCTTCCGATGCTCAGGCGTCTTTTTACGGAGCTCAAGAGCTTCTTGAAAAAAAGATTTTAACTCCTAACCAAATTTATGGTAAAATTAATAAAACAACCGTTAAGGATATTTTAAGGGTTAGTAAAGACATATTTAAGCCCGAAAAATTAAATTTAGCTTTAATCGGCCCGTTTGAAAACAAAGAAAAATTCGAAAAATTATTAAAATTAGAATATTAAAACTATGGAAAATAACGAAAAAATTTTAGATATTTCTTGGAAAACAATTGCTAAAATTTCTATTGCTGTTGCCGTTTTTTATATTTTTTATTCAGTTAGAAATATTTTAATCTGGTTTATTTTTGCTTTAACTATTTCAGTTCTTTTTAATCCAGCTGTTAGTTTTTTGCAGAAAAAAAGAATACCCCGCGGCTTGGCCGTTGTTTCTATTTATGTCGGGGTTTTTGGCTTTTTAAGTATTTTATTGTTTTCAGTAGTTCCTATATTTATTGCAGAAATCCAATCTTTTTTAAATTCATTTCCTGAGTATTTTGAAAAGATTGCTCCGCCTCTTCAGGGCCTTGGCTTCCGGGCGTTTAATAATTTAGAAAGTTTTCTAATGGCCCTGGGGAATACCTTAGAAGGCATGGCTGATAATATTTTTGCTGCCCTGTTTAGCATCTTCGGAGGATTTTTTACCACTTTATTTGTTATTGTGACGGCAATTTTTCTTTCTTTGGAAGAGAAAGGAGTGGAAAAAACTCTTATTCTTTTATTTCCAAAAAGATATGAAGCTCAAGTTATGGGGGTTTGGACAAGATGCCAGAAAAAAGTATCGGGCTGGTTTGGAGCCAGATTGTTGGCTTGTTTATTTGTCGGCCTAGCCTCTTATCTCGCTTTTCTTCTCTTTAATGTGGATTATCCTTTCACTTTAGCGTTATTTGCCGGTGTGTTTAATTTTATTCCTTATGTCGGTCCGCTCTTAACAGCCGTTATTCTTTTTCTTATTGTTTTCCCAACCGAAATGTTCAAAGCAATTTTTGTATTGATTGCTTTCGGCTTAATCCAGCAGATAGAGAATAGCATTTTATCCCCGATTTTAATGAAAAAATTTGTCGGCCTGCCTCCGGCTTTAGTTCTGATTTCTTTAGTTGTCGGAGCTAATCTTTGGGGAGCGCTGGGAGCAGTTTTATCTATTCCTTTATTCGGCATTTTGTTTGAATTTTTTAAAGAATTTTTACAGCGCCGCCGCGACAAAAAAGTTGTCGTTGTCTAAATCTGCTGTTTAGATTTGATTAGATTTTAAATTATTTTATGAAATTATGACGTGTTAATTAAGCGATCGCTTTGTTAAGTTGATACTTTTATTCTCTTTTTTAATTTTTTTTACTCTTTTTATTTACTTTTTAAGATTAAAAATAACGCCCTAATGGAACATATGTTCCGTTAACACACTTTTGAATTTTCGGGGCTTAAAGCCACGGATTTTTTTATTACAACGGCAATTGATTATATTAGAATAATTTGGTATGCTAAATTTAATGACAAAGAGAAAATGTATTATTTTAAGAAAAGAATTAAGGGAGTTATATTATAAACAAAAATTAAGCAGTTTTCAGATAGCAAGGATTTATGATTGTACGGCTTGTACGATCATAAATCGGATGAAAGAATATAACATTAAAAGACGGCAGTCTGGACCCAGAAGAGTAAATATATCAAAAAGATCTCTATATTTATTATATGTTAAAAAAGGATTTTCTTCTCAAAAAATTGCTAAGATTTGTCATTGCGAACAGAGTGCTATCTTGAATAAATTAAAAAAGTATAAAATTTTAATAAGACATCCTAAGAAAAAAATTAACATATTTAAAAAAGAATTAAAGAAACTATACAAAGAACGAAAGCTTTCTGCGTACAAAATAGCCAAAATATTTAATTGTAAGTCGGGAACGGTTTATCGATATTTAAAATTGTATAAAATAAAGACTAGACCATTAAAATTAATTCGGATAACAGAGGATCGGTTAAGAAATCTTTATATAAAGAAAAAATTTCCACTAAGCAAGATTGCAAATATTTATAAATGTTGCCCCGTTACTATTTCAACTAAAATGAAGAAATATGGAATTCTCAGAAGAAGCATTTCTGAAACTAGTACGCGTCATCTCAAAAATAATTTTAACGGAGATTTAATCGAAAAAGCATATATAATAGGATTCAGAACAGGTGATTTAAGAGTTCGCGAAGATCGTAATTTAATTTCGGTTGGATGTGGTACAACTAAATTAGAGCAAATCAAATTAATAAAAACGTTATTCAAGCCATACGGACCTGTTTATTTAACCAAGAAAGATAAAAGAGGAGCTTTTCATATTGATTGTTCGTTAAATTCCTCTTTTTCGTTTTTATTATCTAGGCATGATTTAATTCCAGGCTGGGTTTTGAGAAATAAAAAGAGCTTCTTTAGTTTTTTGGCTGGCTATGCAGATGCCGAGGGTAATATCGGAATTTATAATAAACGGGCAAAATTTCGGATTAGATCTTATGATAAAAAAATTCTTTATCAATTTCATAACGGTTTGCAAAAATTAAACATTAAAAGTTTGTTTAGACTAGATAAAAAATCTCATATAGATAAAGGAGGTGTTATTTATAGAAAAGATTGTTGGGGAATAACTATAAATGAACGAAAATCGTTATTAAGACTTTTTATTTTATTAGAACCTCTATTGAGGCATAAGAAAAGAAAAAAAAGATTTGCTAAAAGCTAAGAAAAATGTTATTTTACGATTAAAGGATTAATTTTATGAAAAAACTATATATTTCGACAGCACTTCCATATGTCAATTACGCTCCTCATGTAGGTTTTGCTTTGGAGATTATTCAAGCAGATGTTATTGCTAGATATCATCGTTCCTTGGGCGAGGATGTTTTCTTTTTAACCGGAACAGATGAAAATAGTTTAAAAAATGTTCAAGCGGCTGAAAAAGAAGGAATAAGTACAAAAAAATTAGTTGATAGGAATGCTGAGAAATTTTACAATTTGAGAAAAGCTTTAAATTTGTCCTTCGACGATTTTATTAGAACTACTGAAAAGAGACATATTCACGGAGCTCAGGAACTTTGGTTAGCTTGTAAAAAAGATATTTACAAAAAAAAGTATAAAGGACTTTATTGTATTGGTTGTGAGCAATTTTATAAAGAAAGCGAACTTGAAAATGGTTTCTGCCCTGAGCACAAAACAAAGCCCGAATTATTAGAAGAAGAAAACTATTTTTTTCGTCTTTCAAAATATCAAAATATATTAAGAGAGAAAATTAAAAAAGATAAAATTAAGATAATTCCCGAGACTCGTAAGAATGAATTATTAAGTTTTATAAATTCTGGATTACAGGATTTTTGTATTTCTCGTCTTGCGGAACGGGGGCGAGGATGGGGAATTCCAGTGCCAGGAGATTCTGCTCAAATTTTATGGACCTGGTACGACGCTTTAAGTAATTATATTAATGCTTTGGGTTATGCAGAAGATAGCGAGAAATTTCAAGAGTTTTGGCAAAAAAATAATAATAAAATACATATCATCGGCAAGGGAATAATTCGTTTTCACGGAATTTACTGGTTGGCGATTCTTCTTTCAGCCAAACTTAATTTGCCAGATACAATTTTTGTTCACGGATATATTACTGCTAATGGTCAAAAGATGTCAAAATCATTAGGCAATGTCATAGATCCGTTTGAACTAGTGAAAAAATACGGGACAGACCCGGTAAGATATTATCTTTTAAGAGAGATTCCCTCTACCGAAGACGGCGATTTCAGTTATGAGAAATTTGAGCAAAGATATAATTCTGATTTGGCCAACGGGATAGGGAATTTGGTAGCCAGAGTAGGCAAGATGGTTGAGAGAGATTCTAAATCCACCCGGTCATCCGACCGGGTGCCCGATCGAATGATCGGGCAAAACCCAAAAATTAAAAAAGAAATAGAAAAAACTGAAGATAAATACAAAGCCGCTTTAGAGGAATTTAAGTTCAACGAAGCATTAAAAGCAATTTGGGATTTGATTGGTTTTTGTGATAAATATATTGAAGAGACAAAACCCTGGGAGCAGAAAGAAAACTCAGAAAAGGTTTTAAAAGACCTGCTGTTTGTAATAGATAATATAGCAGATTTATTAGAGCCATTTTTACCCGAAACCTCAGAAAAGATTAAAAAAAGAACCGTTCCGCTATTCCCCAAAATATAATATGTTAATAGATACTCATGCTCATGTTAATTTTAAGGCTTTTGACCATGATTTTGAGGAAGTAATCAAACGTTCTTTAGGTGAAGATGTTTGGATGATTAATGTCGGCTCAAAATATGAGACAAGCAAAAAAGCAGTGGAAATTGCCCAGAATTATAATAATGGGGTTTTCGCTGCGATTGGTCTTCATCCAATTCACGCCAAAGACGAAGATTACCACGCTCTAGAGTACGGTAATTTATGCCGTTCAGATAAAGTGGTGGCAATAGGCGAAATCGGCTTGGATAAATTTAAAGATTATGGATTATTTTTAAAAGAGCAGAAAGAAGTTTTTTTAAAACAACTTGATTTGGCAAAAGAATTAAATTTGCCGGTTATTATTCACTGCAGAATGGCTCACGAAGATTTACTGGATATTCTGAAAAATTATAATCTGTCCGGGGTAATACATTGCTTTACCGGAACTTGGGAAGAGGCAAAGAAATACTTAGATTTAGGATTTTATATCGGGATTAATGGAATAATTTATAAAAGAGACCTTAAGGAAGTAATTGAGAAGGTTCCTTTGGAAAAAATTCTTATTGAAACAGATTGTCCTTATCTTACTCCTCCTCAAGCAGAATCTGAACGCAATGAACCGATTTTTGTCAGATACATTGCTAAAGATATTGCCAGAATAAAAGGGATAGATTTTAAAACAGTCAGCCAAACCACTTTCCAAAACGCCACTGATTTATTTAATATTTAACTATTTGATCTTGACATAGTTTTATATTTCATTAGTATTATAGAATATAAGTTCTTTGATAAAGAAAAGATGGAATTTAAAAAAGGAGGTGTTTATTGAAGAAATAATGTTGTAAGTAAAAGAAAATGAACAGAGTAAGCGAAAACGAATTTTAAGAAAGGAGCATTATGAAAATTAGATTTTTGATTGTATTAATTTTAACGGCTTTTTTGCCTGCTTTCTGTTTAGCTGGTTTTACTGGCGTTCTTTCAACTACTGATGGAGCTCTTCTTGGCACAGGTAATTGGGTCAACAATTCAATGCCAGCGGTTTTCAGCTACGACATAAACCAAGAAGGAAATCTCTGGCATTACCATTATGAGTTTAATGTGCCTCCGGGCGATGTTAGTTTTTTGATTATTGAAACTTCTTTGGATTTCACAGCTTCAGACCTTCTAAATGTTTCAGGCGGAAGTCCGTCAATTGATTTATGGGGATCGTCGTCCAGCACTCCTTTTATCCCGGGCGATATCTTTGGAGTTAAGTTTGACAATACTTCAGGAAACCCATGTATTATTGATTTTTACAGTCCGCGAATTCCTGTTCCAGGAGATTTTTACGCTAAAGATGGCCAGGCCGGTCAATTAGGCTTTAATGCTGCTTGGAATTCTGGATTTTCTTATCCGGGATCAGGCGCCTCTATTATGGTGCCGGATACAAGCATGGTTATACCTGCTCCCAGTACTATTCTTTTGGGCGGTATTGGCGTTGGCATAGTCGGTTGGCTTCGGAGAAAAAAGACTCTTTAAATTTCAGAAGATTTTCAAATCAAAAATAAAGCGCGTTTAATTTCAACGCGCTTTTTATTTGTCGTGCTAGGCCGGGACCAAGACATCATTTTCTAAGACATCATTTTTTTTTACTTTGGCGCCTAATCTTTGCCATTTTTCAATAATTTTTTCCATTCTTCTGCGTTCTCGGTCGATTCGCTTATATATTTTTGCTATTTTTTTATTATCGTTGAAAATTGTGAAAATTGCGCCAATTGCTTCTTTTTCTGTTTTTGTTGATATAAACATTCGATAAGAATAACGTGAGCATTTCCCAATTTTTAAAAAAAACCCAGCCGTTTCTGTAGAGTATTCTCTGGCTAGTCCGTCGATTTTATAGAATCCAGAATCTTCTGTATTTTCTTTCATTGCCCATTTTTCAGGATTTTGATTTCTGGCCATTTTAAGAAAAGATCTTAATAATAGGGTTTTCTTTTTTTGTTGGAAAGCAAGTTTTATTAAAAAGAAAATTAAGCTAATCCAGCAAAAGATAGCGAAACTAATAAATACAGTCATCATTTCTTTCTCCTTTATTCATATTTGTTGTTAATTTTATTGTTAATTTGCTGATTTCTATATTAATAGATAATTTCTCTATTGTCAATAGTATGGTAAAATACTTTTTTTAAAAAATTATTTATGTTATGATGAAAAAATAGTATGGAAAAATATAATCCGGAGAAAATTGAAAAAAAATGGCAGAAAGAGTGGGAAAAAAAAGATGCCTTTAAAGCGATTGATAAAGACAAAAAGCCGAAATATTATGTTTTAGTTGAATTTCCTTATCCTTCAGGAGACGGGCTCCATGTCGGCCACGCCCGGCCTTATATTGCTTTAGATATTTTAGCCAGAAAAAAAAGAATGGAAGGTTTTAATGTTTTATTCCCCATGGGCTGGGATGCTTTCGGCTTGCCGACGGAAAATTACGCTATTAAAACTGGCATCCATCCGGCTGTCGCCACCAAGAAAAATACCGATAATTTTAAACGCCAGCAAAAGAATTTAGGCCTTTCTTTTGATTGGAACAGGGAAATAAACACTGCCGATCCTTCTTATTATAAATGGACTCAATGGATTTTCATCCAACTGTTCAAAAACGGCCTGGCTTATAAGGATAAAATAGCTATTAATTGGTGCCCGCGCTGCAAAATCGGTTTGGCCAACGAGGAGGCAATTAACTCTGTTTGCGAGCGCTGCGGGGAAAAAGTAGTTAAAAAGGAAAAAGAGCAGTGGATGTTGAAAATTACTAAATATGCTGACCGGCTGATTGATGATTTAGATAAGGTTGATTATCCAGAGAAAATTAAGATATCCCAGAAAGAATGGATAGGCAAAAGCCAGGGAGCGGAAATAAAATTTAATATTATAGTTCAAGCTTCAGATATTAAATATTGGGTTAATGTCTTTACCACCCGCCCCGATACTTTGTTCGGCTGCACTTATTTAGTTTTAGCGCCGGAGCATCCTTTAATTGAAAAATTTAAAGACAAAATTTTGAATTATAAAAATGTTGAAAAGTATATTGAGAAATCAAAAAGCAGAATGGAAAAAGACAGAATGGCCCAAGACAAAGAAAAAACAGGCATAGAATTGAAAGGAGTTAAAGCTGTCAATCCGGCTAATAATAGAAAAATCCCTATTTTTGTAGCTGATTATGTTTTAATGCAGTATGGCACCGGAGCGATAATGGCCGTGCCAGTGCACGATCAGCGTGATTTTGATTTTGCCAAGAAATATAATTTAGCCATGATTGAGGTAATAAAGCCGTCCGAGGTCCGACCTCGGATAAATTATCCGAGGTCGGACCTCGGAGGAAATTACAGCGAAGCCCATGAAGGAGAAGGGGTTTTGATTAATTCCGGCCGTTTTACTGGAATGAAATCAAAAGAAGCGAAGAAAAGAATGGTAGCCTGGCTGGCTAATAAAGGTTTGGCCGAAGAAACAATCAATTATAAATTAAGGGACTGGGTTTTTTCCAGGCAGAGATATTGGGGCGAGCCGATTCCTATGATTGAGTGTAAAAAGTGCGGCTGGCAAACGGTTCCGGAAAAAGATTTGCCAGTGGAATTGCCTAAGGTTAAAAGTTATAAGCCGAGCGAAAAAGGGGAGTCGCCTTTGGCAAAGGCAGAAAAATGGATAAATGTTGAATGTCCTAAATGCAAAGGGCTGGCTAAAAGGGAAACCGACGTTATGCCTAATTGGGCTGGCTCTAATTGGTATTACCTCGCATATTTAATGCGAGGAATTTCCAGTTTCCAGTTTCCAATTTCCAAATATAAGAAAGCGTTTGAATATTGGATGCCGGTGGACTGGTATAACGGAGGAATGGAGCATACAACCTTGCACTTACTTTATTCCCGGTTTATTTTTAAATTTTTATGGGACATTAAGGCGGTTCCTAAATCTATCGGCCCCGAACCCTATAAAAAAAGAACTTCTCACGGGGTAATTCTGGGTCCTGGCGGGATAAAAATGTCAAAATCAAAAGGCAATGTGATTAATCCTGATAAAATTGTCAAAGAATACGGAGCCGACACCTTAAGAGTTTACGAAATGTTTATGGGGCCTTTTGAGCAAATGATTCCTTGGGATGTTAAAGGAGTAAAAGGGATAAAAAGATTTTTAGAAAAAGTTTGGAAACTTCAATATAATGTAGGGGATAGGTTAGGAAATGGCCATGAATTGGAGAAAATAGCCCATCAAACAATAAAGAAAGTAACTGAAGATATTGAATCGCTGAAATTTAATACGGCCATATCTTCATTAATGATTCTTTTAAATGACTTAGAAAAAGAAAAAGAGCTTTGTTTAACTCAATATTCTTCTTTTTTAATTCTGCTCAGCCCTTTTGCTCCTCATCTTACAGAAGAGCTTTGGCAAAGGGCCAAGCTTGAAGGATCATGCCGCAACCAAGAATGGATTAAGCACAATCATAGATTGATTGAAGAAAATAAAGTGAATTTAATTATTCAGATAAACGGCAAGGTGCGTGATAAAGTAGAAGTTGAAGCTGATATTTCTGAAGTCCAAGCCAAGAAAATTGCTTTAGCCCAAGAAAAAGTGCTAAAATGGATAGGGAAGAATAAAATCCAAAAAATAATCTTTGTCAAAAATAAAATAATCAATTTTGTAATATGAAAAAAGTTTTGTTGGGAAATGAGGCAATTGTTCAGGGGGCTCTGGAAGTAGGGGTTGATTTTGTTTCAGCCTATCCCGGCACTCCTTCATCAGAAATAGGAAATATTTTCGGAGAAATTGCTAAGAAGCATGGGGTTTATTTTGAATTTTCAACCAATGAAAAAACAGCCTTAGAAGCTTCTATCGGAGCCAGTTTTTCCGGCTTAAAATGCCTGGTGGCAATGAAAAGTTTCGGCCTGAACGTTGCTTCTGACGCTTTATTGCCTTTTGTCTATACCGGAACAAAAGGACCGGTAGTAATAATAGTGGCTGATGATCCGTCTTGCTGGAGCTCGGGCCAGACAGAAGAAAACTCCAGAGGGTTTGCTTATTTAGCCCATATTCCTGTTTTAGAGCCGTCTGATGCCCAGGAGGCAAAGGATTTTGTCAAGCTTGGTTTTGATATTTCAGAAAAGTTTAACATCCCGGTGATTATTAGAACAACAACCAGGGTGGCTCATCAGAGAATGCCAATAGAGATAAATTCCAAATTACAAGCACCAAATTCCAAAAAGAAAGGACTTTTTATAAAAGATGTAAGGAGATTTGTAACGATGCCGCCCAGGGTTTTGGAAATGAAAGATGAATTATTGGAAAAAATAGAGAAAATCAGAGAATATGCTGAGAAAAGCGAGATAAACCGAGGTCCGACCTCGGATAAAATCCGAGGTCGGACCTCGGATAAACTGGGAATTATAACTTCTGGAGTTTCTTATTTATATGTAAAAGAAGTTTTAGAAGAATTGAATCTTGATTTGCCGATTTTAAAGCTTGGTTTTTTTTATCCGTTGCCAGAAAAGAAAATCAACTCTTTTATTAAAGGGCTTAAAAAAGTTTTAATTGTTGAAGAACTAGAGGGTTATTTAGAAAAAGAAATTAATGCTTTGGCCAAAGAAACCAATCCTAAACTGGAAGTTTTCGGCAAAGATATTTTACCAGAAAGTAAAGAATTGGGCGTTGAGTTAATTCTTCCAGCAGTTGCAAAATTAATAAATAAAAATTTAAAATTAGAAAATTATTTAAAAATTAAAAATTTAAAATTAGAAATTCCCAAGAGATTTCCTCGGCTTTGCCCCAATTGTCCTTATTGGTTTGTTTTTTCCGCTGTTAAAGAAGTGGCTCCTAAAGATACTATTTTTGGAGGCGATATCGGCTGTTATATGATAGCCGGTTTTCCTCCTCATGATATTCAGGATTATCTTTTATGCATGGGCGCCTCTATCGGGGTTGGCCATGGAATTAAAAAGGCCCTTCAACAAAGTTCAGGGCAAGCCTCCAAGCAGAAGTTGATAGCTTTTATCGGGGATTCAACATTTTTCCATTCCGGAATCCCGGCCTTAATAAATACTGTTTTTAATAAATCAAATCCTTTAATTATCATAATGGATAACAGAATTACTGCTATGACCGGGCATCAGCCCAATCCGGGCATGGGTTTGACGGGAATGGGGGATGAAGCAGAAGAAATTAAGATCGAAGAAATTGTTAAAGCTTGCGGAGTTAAGCATATAAAAGTTATTGATCCCAAAAATATGGATGAATTTAAACAAACAGTCAGAGAGTTTTTAAATAAAGACGAAGTTTCGGTTATTGTGGCTAAAAGAATCTGCGCTATTTGGGGAAAGAGATTAGAAGGTTTAAAAAAGTTATGAATAAAAAAACATTTAATATGATTATTACTGGCACCGGGGGCCAAGGACTGATTACTTTGCTTGATATTATTACTGAAGCAGCCATAATCCAGGGCCTTGATATTAAAACATCAGAACTGCACGGCTTGTCTCAGAGGGGCGGGAGCATTAGCACTCACATTAGAATCGGCAAAAAAGTTTACTCTCCCTTGGTGGCTTTGGGCTCAGCTGATTTGGTTTTGAGTTTAGAGATTTTAGAATCGCTAAGAGCGGCTGATTACGCCAATTCTGAAACCATTTTTCTGATTAATTGTTATTCCCTCCCTTTCATGGGCACTATTCCGGAAAAAGAAATTGAAGAGAAGATAAATAAATTGATTAAAGGCAAGAAGCATATAATTTCTGCGGCTGAAATTTGCCGAAAGGAATTAGGCAAAGATGTGGTCAGCGGAGTTTATCTTTTGAGCTACGCCAGTTTTAAAAAAATGCTTCCCTTAAAACCGGAATCAATCTTAAAAGCCATTTCAAATAAAATTCCTCAAAAATATCTTGACTTAAATATAAAAGCGTTTAACCTAGCCCAATGAAAAAGGTTGGTTTGGGATTAATAGTTATAATTATTGTTTTAGTAGTTTTGGTTTTTTATTATTTTCAGGAATCAGAAGTTAATATTGATATTGATTCGGAAAAAGTTTCTGATTCTAATCAAGAGCCACTTTTAGAAGAAGAGGTTTTTTTTGATCCCAACGAATTAAAATGGAATTTAGCTGCTGAAAACGCTTCTTGGGCGAAAAGAGATGCTCATACGATTGAGGTTTTTAATAACAAAATTCTGTTGATGGGCGGAATAGAGGATGGAGATATTAATATTGCTTATGAATATCATAATCATTTCAGCGATGTCTGGGCAACGGAAAATGGAAATGATTGGGAATTAATAACTGACCAAGCAGAATTCGGTCAGAGAAGAGCTCATAATTCAATTGTTTTTCAAAATAAGATTTGGATATTTGGAGGCTGGGAAAAAGGAGCCTGGCAGCTAAAAAATGATATCTGGTATTCAGAGGATGGCAAGAATTGGACCGAGCTGAATTCTTCGGCTGGCTGGACTCCGAGAAAGGGCCATTCAACAGTTGTTTTTAAAGATAAAATATATATAATAGGAGGAGTTGATAATTACGGAGCAGTTAATGATGTTTGGGCTTCGGAAAATGGCCTTGACTGGGAATTAATAACAGATTCAGCTCCTTGGGTTGCCAGGTATGATCAGACAGTAACGGTTTTTAAAGACAAATTATGGTTAATAGGCGGGGTTCAGCCGGGCCTGCGGGGCGAGAAAGATGTTTGGGTTTCAGAAAACGGCAAGGATTGGGAGTTAGTAACCGATCAAGTTCCTTGGAAAGGAAGACACGGCCATTGCGCAATTGTTTTTAAGGATAGATTATGGATTTTAGCTGGCTGGAGCGGGACAGGAATAGGTTATAATGATGTTTGGTATTCTCAAGACGGTTTAAGCTGGGAAGAACTTTTGATAGAGAGCCCCTTTAAAGGAAGAGAAGATCCTGATTGCGCTGTTTTTGATAATAAAATATGGATTATGGGAGGCATGCTAACATCAGGACGGCGTTTGAATGATGTTTGGTATTTAGGCAAATGAGTTTTCCATTGAATTTACACTTTTAACTTTTAGCTTTTTAATATAATATTAATATAATATGATTAGTAAGGTTGTGATTGCGGCTGCCGGGGAGGGAACTCGGATGCTGCATCTGACCGCAAATAAATCAAAGCATTTGATAAAGGTCAAAAAAAGGCCTTTTTTGGCTTATCTGCTTGATAATCTTTTTTTAGCCGGCTATAAAAATTTGATTTTAGTGGTTGGCTACAAAGAAGAATTGATTAGAAGTTTTTTAAACAGATATAAACCGCCCTTGAAAAGCTTAAGGCCAAGCCAATACAAAATAAGAATGGTCAGCCAGTATGAAATCTTAGGGCCTAAAACTAAAATTTACGGCACGGCTTGTCCTTTGATGTGCGTTAAAGATATTATTAAAAAAAGCCAGTTTATTTATCTTTGCGGAGATAATCTTTATTCAGTCAGGGACTTGGAAGAAATGAATAATAGCGGCAAGTATTCATATGTGGCTGGCCTTTATAAAAAGAATCCGGAGAAATACGGGGTTTTGGTCCAGGAGGGGGAGTTTTTAAAAGAAGTTATTGAAAAGCCGAAAGAGTTTTTTGGCAATCTAGTTAATACCGGATTATATAAATTTACTCCGGAAGTTTTTAAAAAGCTAAAAGAAATTAAAAAGTCGCCTCGAGGCGAGTATGAAATTACAGATGTTATAAATCTATTAGCCAAAAGAAAAAAGGTTAAAATCAAGATAATTAAAGATTTTTGGATGGATTTTGGCAATCCGGCTGATATAATATTTTTGTCTTGCTTTTTGGGCTCTTTTAGAAAATTTAAAAAGCTTTTTTGGCTCAATGGAAGATTTAATATTATTCCCAGCCGTTCCAAAGAAGCGGTTAAAAAAGCGACAGAGGCCTTAGAAAGAGGCCAGGTGATTGTTTGTCCGACTGATACGGTTTACGGTTTGTTAGCTGATGCCACTAACGATAAAGCAGTGGAAAAAGTTTTTAATATTAAAAAAAGAGACCGAAAGAAAGCTGTTCCTGTTTTTGTCAAAGATATAGCAATGGCTAAGAAATATGCAGTAATGGATAAAGAGATGGAAAAGTTTTTAGAAGAAATTTGGCCTGGTAAAATTACCGTCGCTTTAATAAAAAAAGAGAAGTCCGGGCTTTCCAAAATTGTTTCCGGAAAAGAAACAACGGTTGGCTTGAGAATTCCTGATTATAAATTAGTAAATGAGATTCTGACTAAGTTTGATAAACCTTTAATTGGAACTTCAGCTAATATTTCCGGCAAGCCGTCTACCACAAAAATAGCCGAAGTTTATAAATATTTTGAAGATCAAGAAATAAGACCCGATCTAATTTTAAATGCCGGAGATTTGGCTTATGGCGTTCCTTCAACTGTGATTGATTTCAGCCAAGACAAACCAAAAATAATCCGCCGCGGAAAATAATAATATGAATTTAAAAAAAATAGATTCTCAAATTGCAGAGTTGATCGAAAAAGAAATAGAGAGGCAGAAGACATCTTTGGAAATGATTCCTTCGGAAAATCACACTTCAGCGGCAGTGCGGGAGGCTTTGGGTTCTCTTTTAACCGATAAATATGCTGAGGGCTATCCGGGAAAAAGATATTATGCCGGCTTGGAATATTATGACCAGATTGAAAATCTTTGCCGGGAGAGAGCCAAGAAGTTATTTGGCGTTAGTCATGTTAATGTTCAGCCCTATTCCGGTTCGCCGGCTAATCAGGCAGTTTATTTTGCTTTATTAAATCCAGGCGATACAGTAATGGGAATGTCGCTTCCCCACGGGGGCCATTTAACTCATGGCTGGAAAGTTAATTTTTCCGCTAAATATTATAATTCAGTTCAATACGGAGTTGATGAGAAAACAAACCTGATTGATTATAATCAAGTAGCTGAATTAGCGAGAAAAACAAAGCCCAAGCTTATTTGGGTGGGAGCCACTGCTTATCCTCGGATATTTGACTGGGAAAAGTTTAGCCGAATTGCAGATTCGGTTGGAGCTTTCTTAGTTGCTGATATCGCTCATATTGCTGGTTTGATCGTAGCCGGAGTTCATCCCAGCCCGGTTCCTTATGTTGATGTTGTTACCACTACTACTCATAAAACATTGAGAGGGCCGAGAGGGGCAATGATAATGGTGACGGAAAAAGGATTAAAAAAAGATCCTGATTTGGCTACTAAAATTGATAAAGCGGTTTTTCCTGGTTTGCAAGGCGGGCCCCATGAAAACAATATTGCCGCTATTGCGGTTTGTTTGAAAGAGGCTTCAGAGCCGGGCTTTAAAAAATACGGAGCCCAAATAATTGAAAACAGCCAGGCCTTGGCTTTAGAATTGATTAAATACGGTTTTAATTTAGTAACAGGAGGAACCGATAATCATTTGATTTTAATTGATTTAAGAAATAAAGGAATTTTAGGAGCAGAGGCTCAAGAAAGATTGGAAAAAGCCGGCATTACGGTAAATAAAAACAGCATTCCTTTCGATCCTAATCCTCCGTTTAAGCCGTCCGGGCTTCGCTTAGGAACACCGGCTATTACCACTAGGGGCATGAAAGAAAAAGAAATGAAATTAATTGCTCAATGGATTAATCAAGTGATAACTGACGAAAAAAGCTGTTCTATGGTTAGAGCCGAAGTAAAAAACCTCTGTTTAAAATTTCCTTTGCCTTGAAGTTCAGCAATCAAACTTTTTAGACACCGGCTGTCTGGATTTCCAGCGAAATCCAGCAGCCTACAGCCTCGGCCTTTTCGTCCCCGCTTAGCGGGGAACCATGCCGAAAAGGCCTGCGGAAGTTGTCTAAAAAGTTTATTGCTTCACTATTTACTATGAAGCTTCTTAATGGAAAAAAATTATCTCA
>Ga0154615_131_pt1 | contig 18912 bp, 23 predicted proteins | sample Rifle2008BG13ft_FD_116044 | JGI IMG/M metagenome (GOLD analysis project Ga0154615, IMG submission 116044) | Candidatus Nealsonbacteria bacterium RBG_13_37_56
TAAAAAAGCGGTTCTGTTAGACCGCTTTTCGCTGATAATTAAATTTAGACAGATTATTTTATGTTTTTGATGAATTTATCTATATAATCAATAAATCCATCAAAATCTTTTAGATCCTTTTTTATAATGCTTAGAATTTCTTCCGGAGAAACTTTCCAGTAAAGATGGACTAATCTGTTTCTGTACCCGGCCATTCCCTTTATTTTTTCAGCAAACTCTTTAGGCAAAACTCCGTAATCGGCTAAAGAAAGAATAACTTCTGTGTAATCTTTTTTCTTGCCATTTGAAGGAAGGCGGGAAAGAATATGAGTGCCAATTGTCAAAATCGCTTCTATGGCAATTCTTAAATGATAAGAAGATAAAGAATAATAATCTTTATTGCTTAAAAAATCATCCAAACTCATTTTTTGAAATTTTTCCAGTTCTAAAACTGAATTTTTAACATCCTCCATTCTTTCAATTATTTTCTCTTTATCTAATGTCAACTTGCTCATTTTTTTGTAGAAAATTCCAAAACGCCTTGGAAATATTCATCAATAAAATATTTATAATCTCGGTAGTAGTTTGCCGTTCGTTCCTGAAAATTTAAGGAATCTTCTAAATTATCTGTATAAATTATCCGGCCCTCATTTATAATTTTAAACTGAAAATGCAGAGGGACTTCCTGGATAAACACCAAATCAAGCTTCTTATTTTTAAAACACAAATTAAGCTCAGAGAAAAGATTGGCATAAACCCTTGCTCTTTTATCTTTTTTGGGCAAATCATTCTTAAATCTTACAGCCACGTCAAAATCGCTTCCCTCTCTCTGAAAACCGGAAACCTGAGAACCAAAAATATAAATATCTATTAATTGATATTCTTCGGCGACTTTCTTTATTTTTTCTTTTGAATAATCCATATTTATTATTTTATAATACCATGCCTTTACAAAAAAATAAACAAAAAAGGCTTTTGACATTAATCAAATAATTACCGACGTCGCACGTCGGCAAACAGAAACCACCCCCAAATAAAAAAGAGCTGGACGGGGTTACGCGTGATGTCCAGCTCTTCTGTAAAGAAAATCACTCCACAAAGAGTGAAGAACGTAAGCTTATAAAAAGATCTATCTTTATTATAGAAAATCCAAGAAACAAGTCAAGGGTTATTTTTTAAAAATGCGCGCTTTCCTCACCCAAACACACTTGATGTTGCATATCCCATACTAAAAATTGAATAAGATAACTATCTTGAGATTCGTTGGCTGCCAACCTTAAAATATTTTCCCTGAAAATATTTTTAGACTTTTCATAAGATTCTTTAATAGTATGTCCTTTTATTAAAGAAATCATAACTTGATTTGATGCTTCTAAGAAAAGTTCTGCTGTTTTATCTTCTAATGGCGAACCTATTTTGTCGTCTTCTATAAAAAATATAAAATCATCATCGTACCCCAAATAACCTAAGGCCCCGTTCTGAACGCTTTTAGGTCCCAGATTCTTTCCCGATCTGCAAGATAACGAATAAACTATTTTAGAAATTAAAAGCTGTTCGTTTTCGCCAACAGCTAATAATATTTCATCGTCGTGGCCTTTAACGCAGTCGTTATCACCATGCCCGTTAAAAAAGACCAATAAGGGTTCTTTCTAAAGATAATGAACCGTAATATCATGTTTTGGTCGTGTTATTAATAAAATCTTGTTCATAAAAAATACCCTCTTTTAGCGCTTGAAGGTAATTAAGCTGCACTTCTGCTATTTTTTCTCCAATGTCATCTTCTTTTTCAACATGATCAATCATTTCTTTCTTTGTGAATTCCCCTTTTGACCCGATAGAGATTTTTTTATCAGCAGGAAAAACCTCTAATCGCGCTATAACTATTTTTTTGACATCTTTATTTATCTTATTTTTATTTTCCTTCTCTGCCATATTATTAAATAATTTCTAACTCTGTTAATTTTTCTAAAATTATTTCTCCCACTCGTGTTTTGTTTTTTATTTCAACATAAGCAACATTCCAAGTAATTGGCTTGTCTTCTATGTCAAGAATTACCTCTTCCCTAATTTTAAGCGGAAGATTATAATAAACTTTTAAAAACTTTTCTCTTGTTTTTTCATCCATAATTTCTATTTTTATTATAACACAATAATAAATAATAAAAAAGCCTGGGTATCAAGGAGGAAGAGGAAAAATACCCAGGCTTACTACTTTGAAGCTGTTCTGTAAAGAACAGGTGTATGAAAAACAATTAAAGGTTCTATTTTTATTATAAAAAACCCAAGAAACAAGTCAAGAACAGTCCAACTCAAAAAAGTAAATCATAGATAAAATCATCGCTGATAACGGGTTTTTGTCTGCTTTTTAAATAAGGAGGAATATTTTGTTTAGCATAATCAAATGCTTCTTCTACAGTTGCCGATTCATTTCCTACTATTTCAACATAATCGTGGACATCTGCCAGATTTTGCAGCATACCCTTATTAACAAAATAACGGCTGAATACTCCTTCTCCATCTGGTATTCCATCTCCATCTGCATCCTCGCCTGCTGTTGAATACACATAAGCAGATTTTGTTTCTTCAGTAGCCATAGCAACCACTCTGCCATTAGCTGCCACATCATTCATTCCTCCGGCCAAACAAGAATCAAAAACAAAAACGATTCTTGAAGTAGCAAAACCATTAAACCAATCTCTTAATTCTCCGTCCCAGATATAAGCTATATTATCCTCTGTATCGTTTTCATCAGCCCAAACAACAATGCCTTCATCTGTAAACTCATCATCTCCATCCAGAGCTGTGCCCCTTGTTCCATGTCCGCTGAAAAAGAATACCACTTCATCATCAGCAGTTAAGTTTGGATTATTTCTTATACTATCCACAGCCTTACTAATATTGTCATAAGTTGGAACACCATATCCTACTTCGCCGAGGTCCGGACCGGTAGTGCCGCCTTTGTCCTTAAATAACATTATATTCCCTGGCTCGTATCCATAAACCTCTGTCAAAGTTCTATACATATGTAGAGAATCGCCATCAGACTGGCAAAGATCTAAACTTGTCCCAGGATAATCGCATATTCCAATAACAATAGCGTATTTATCGCCTGTCACTGGATAATAGCCTAAAATTCCAGTTGCTGCGTCATCTCTTGTTTTATTATTAGGAGACGACGGCTTACCTTTGGCATCAGGACCTTTAATATCCTCCAATTCCAAAGAAACTTTCTTCACTATCTCTATGTTAAAAGCTGGCAGGGGATGATGAGAACGGTTTGCTGCCAAAACCGGCAAACTTAAAGTAAAACACACTATTATTAAAATAAATATCTTTTTCATATTTTTTAATTCTTTAAATTATATTAATTATATTTTTATTATAGAAAATCCAAAAAACAAGTCAAGAGTTTAATTGTTTTAATATTTTTTTCTTAAGTTTTGAATATTTAAACTTATTAAGATTTAATTCCAAAACCTGATCCGTATCTTTAAGTAAAATTCTTAATTCTTCAAGATAATCTTCCAGATTATATTTCTTGAGAATATTTTTATAAAATTTAAAATCCAAATCAAGATTAAGAAGGCCGATAATGTCAATTTTATCTTTATTGCCTTTAGGGCTGGCCAACCTGCTAAGATAGGCTGTTTGTTTTAATATTAATAATATTTCCGGCTTAGGCACGAAAAAACCTTCTAAATTATTCAGATAATTCTTAATTTCTTCGGCCGGCAGGCCAAGATTAGAATAAAAAGGCAAATATAAATCAATATCAAGCTCGTCTGTTTTAATTTCATATCTTTTCAACCGCTCATTTTTATTCAAATCAAAGTCCTTTTTTATTTTCTCCAATTCATCGTATTCAATTATTATATCAATATCTTTGGATTTCAAGGCTTGATTATACAAAAAAACCGCCCAGCCGCCAATGAGAATAAAATCATATTTTCTTTTTAAGTTTTGAAGGATTTCAAAGCTTTTTTGGGTTATTAAATCCTGATAATATTCCATATATTTAAAAAATCTTATTCTTCAGCGCTTCCAGGTAATCGTGGGCATACCATTCGTTTAAATTCCAAAGGTCAACATAAATCTGTCCCAAAGGAGCAATTTTTCCGTATTCCAGCAAAGATTTATCAGCTTTCAAAACAAACAAGTTTTCTTGGCCTTTTTTAAAAGGGAATCTTTTTTTAACTTCTGATAAATCTTCAGCATAAATATAAACTTTATCATAATCGGCAATTGCTTGTTTAAATTTTAATCTATAAGCGGAATAAGCGGTATAAATAACGGAATCGGGCATTTCCCCTTCAATTTTTAAAACAGGCAGATTTAGCCGGGTTTTATAAATTATTTCTTTTTTAAGGTTGCGCTGGGTCGCCCAGACAGCTAATAATTTTTCAATACTCAAAATAGTAAAAAAACGGCCCCTTACTTCAACGGCTCCGACTTGGCGAGGAACTTTTAAAGAATTAAAAACAGTGCTAAGTGAAAATTTAAACTTAGCTGACAATTCTTTTTGAGTAAATTTATTTTTCTTTTTTTCAATGGCTTGAAATAATATTTCCCGCCAGATTATCTCTTTTTTAAACATAAGTTTCGATTTCTAATAAAAATAATAACGCTTATTTCTATAATAATCGAAACAAACCCTGATGTCAACCCCAAAATAAAAAGAGCCGGATAACAAATCCAGCTCTTTTCCTGAGAGGGAAATGAGAAAGAAACCCTACCCAAGATTTGTGGAACAGCCACCGCCTGGACTCGAACCAGGAATTTCCCCTGTTTTTTCCTGTAATTTAGAAAAAAAGGAGCGCTTTATCCTCTAAGCTACGGTGGCGTTTATTAAGGACGGGTCTTCCAATTATTCTTCTTCTGTTTCTTTTATCAAGTCGCGACCAGTGACATCGCCGTGAATCTGGCAGATAATTTTTCCTGATTTGTCCCTTTCGCAAGACAGTCCATCTTCACATTTAGGACAAATGGGATGATTGTAAAGATATTTACAGCACAAATACAAATAAAGAATCAACACCATCAAGAAAATTATAATTATAAATACTTTCATCTCTGTTCCCCTTTTTCATATCAATCATTTCAGAAACCAATTTTCAATGAACAATATCATTATAATACATCTATTATATTAAAAAGTCAAAAAAAAGCGCTGAATTCAGCGCCTTTTTTATTTTATTGGCTATTATTCGTTCTCATCTTCATCGATTTTTTCAGTTTCAATTTCTTCGTCGTCTTCAGCTTGAAGCCTTAATTCTTCGAGAGTCATTTTATTATATTTCTTTAATATAAATAAGAAAAGGTTAGCAGGCGACCAGCTCTGTTCAAACCTTCTGAAGCCATTATATTATACCCAATATGGCTGTCAAGGCATTGACATTCCCATTTATTTCTGATTATATATACTATCTATAATCTATTTTTATGGTGGTGCAAAATGTTAAAAAAATTGAAGATTTCCAAAAGGAAATTTCGGATTTAATCTCCAACGCTCCGGCAACAAATGACAATATCATAAAACTGGCCAACAAGATCATCAGATATGCTCTTGAAAAAAAGGCCAGCGATATTCATATTGAACCGAGAAAAGAAGGAGCGAATTTAAGATTCAGAATAGACGGCAATCTTCAAACAATGCTAAATATCCCCAATAGTGTTTTCAAGCCGGTCATCGCCCGTTTTAAAATCTTGGCCAATTTGAAGCTTGACGAATACCGTTATCCCCAAGACGGCAGAATTGAGCCGGAAGAATTCCCCGACACCTCTTTAAGAGTCTCGACCATGCCTACTTTGTTCGGAGAAAAAATCGTGTTTCGGGTTCTTGATGACTCCAATAAAAATCTTTCTCTTTCCGCTTTGGGTTTTTCAGAAGAGCAGAAAAAAATTATTTTAAATAATATTGAAAAGCCTTTCGGGGTAATCGTTGCTTCCGGGCCGACCGGCTCCGGAAAAACAACTACTCTTTACGCAATTCTTCAGGCGATTAAAAAGGAAGGGCTTAATATTTCCACTCTTGAAGATCCGGTTGAATATGTTTTAAGCGGAGTAAACCAAACCCAAATCAACCCCCAGTCAAAATTGACTTTTCCTTCCGGATTAAGGGCTCTTTTAAGGCAGGATCCGGATATTATCATGGTGGGAGAAATCCGGGATTCAGAAACCTCGGTTATGGCCACTAATGCGGCCATGACCGGCCATCTTGTCCTTACTACCATTCACACTAATGACGCCCCTTCTTCTTTTATCCGTTTCTTGGAAATGAAAGTGGAAGACTTTGTCGTCGCCAACACGATTAATCTTGTTGTCGCCCAGCGCTTAGTGCGCAAGATATGTCCGCTCTGCGCTAAAAAAAGAAAATTAGAACCAACCGTGCTGAAAAAAATAAGAGAACGAAAAGACATTATGGCCGCTTTGGAAAAAAAGAAAAAAGGCCTTTCTAAAAACATTGAAAATCATGAATTTTCTATCGGCGCCGGCTGCGACCAGTGCCTGGAAACCGGCTATTCCGGAAGAATCGGAATCTTCGAGCTTTTAGAATCAAGCAAAGAAATAAATAATTTGATACTCAATAATAAATCCACCGAAGAAATAAGGATTTCCGCTGAAAAGAACGGATTCAAAGATATGGTCAGCGACGGAATAGAAAAAGCGTTCAGCGGAATAACCACTTTTGACGAAGTGTTAAGAACCACCAAAAACAGCTAAAATCTTATGAATAAACTCTTATTATTAAAAAAATTAAAAAAACGAATCAATTTGCCAGCCAGGTTTTCCCGCACCGAAAAGATTAATTTCTACCGGAATTTTTCCACCATGGCTTCGGCCGGACTTTCAATCGTAGAAACCTTGGAAACTCTTTCGGAACAAGTAAAAAGCGCCAAGGTTAAAAAAGCCATTATCGCTCTGGCCCAAGAAACGAAAAACGGCCAAAGATTATCAGAAAGCATGGCTAAGTTTCCGAAATACTTCCCTTATTATATAGTTGAAACCATAAATATGGGCGATGTTTCGGGAAATCTCAATAAAACAATCGACCGGATCGCCGACGATTTGGAAAAAGACGACGAGCTGGCAAAAAAAGTCAAATCGGCCCTGGCCTATCCTTTGGTGGTGGTAATAGTTATGCTGGCCGTTGTTTTCGGCTTAATGTTTTATATTCTGCCCGGGATTGAAACCTTGTATAAGGGTTTTGAAACAACGGTTCCCCAGCCGACCAAAAGCCTTTTGGCCACCAGCGCCTTTATGACTTCTAATAAAATTTCCGTTTTAATAGCGGGGGCAGTTATCTTGGCTCTTATTTTAATCTTATTCAAGATTAAAAAATGCCGTTATCTTCTCCACGCCTTGCTGCTTAAAATCCCGATCTTCGGCCAGCTGATCAAAGAATATAATTTGATACTTTTCTTCCGCTCTTTAGAATCTCTTTTCTCCAGCGGAATTTCCATCATCCAGGCGGTGGAAATAGCTAAAAAAACCACTAAAAATGATGTTTATAAAAAAGCTTTAACCAGCATAAATCCCGTCCTGCTCCAAGGAGTTCCTCTTTCTGAAACCCTAGCTCCCTTCCCTTCTCTTTTCCCGATTCAAATCCAAAGAATTATAAAAGTCGGGGAGCAAACAGGCAAACTGACAACCACGATTGAAAGAATTACAAGATATTTTGAGCGCTCAGTTGATTATAAAACCAGAACGATAGCTTCTTTGATTGAACCGATTCTAATGGTTATTCTGGCCGTTTTGGTGGGAACCATTGCGGTTTCCGTCTTTCTTCCTCTTTATCAGCTTACAAATCTTTTTTAACATGAAAAAGGCTTTTTCATTAATTGAAACGATCATGGTTATTTCTATTTTCAGCATTATCGCTTTGGTTTTTGTTTTTACGATAAACAACGGCACTAAAAATAAAACTTTGCTGGACAGGGCCCAAGCCAATATAATTTACGCTTTAGAAACAGCCAGGAGCCAAGCGGCGGCCGGGATCGGTTCAATCAACGGAGTTAAAATTGAACAAGACCGTTTTACAATTCTTGGAAGCGAACCGACGATTCTTCCTTCTTCGATTTCTACCGACCAAACCAGCCTAACTATTATTTTTCAAAGAATTGACGCCCTGCCCGAGATTGGCTCCGACGCCATAATTATTTTAAGGCAGGAAAGCGGAATAGAAAAAAATATCACTATTACCAAAGACGGAAAAATTATTTCCGATTAAAGATTAAATAATATGAAAAAAAACCGAGGCTTCGGCCTGGTAGAAATTATTATCAGCGTCGGATTGGTGGCAACTTTTATTTTAACTTTCAGCACCCTTATCATGCAGGCCATGAAAACCAGCCGGACGAACAACAGCGAACTGAAAGCAATGATATATTTGCAGGAACTGATTGAAATCGGCGAAGATCTTGAACAATCGAACTGGCAGGCTTTAAACGATTCAAATTGCCAGAGCCCCAATCTTTGCCACGCGGAAATCCAAGAAAACAAATGGATTCTTCTGCCAGAGAAAGAAATAATTGATAATTATTCCCGCTCTTTGTCTGTTGAAAATGTTTATCGAAACCAGGTTTCTTTCCCCAATGAAATTACGGAAACCGAAGGAGTGCTTGATCCTAATACTAAAAAAGTTATTGCTAAGATATCCTGGAATAATGGTTTTGAACCCAGAGAATTAATTCTTGAAACTTATTTATATGATTACCAACCCTAAAAACAAATCGGGCTTCACCTTAGTAGAGACTCTTGTGGTAATAAATTTGGGACTGCTTATCAGCGTAACGGCTATAGCTATTTTCGTTTCCGGATTGAAACAGATTCAAAGCGCCAGAAATTTAACCGATCTTCATTCCAATGCTATTTTCTTATCAAATACCATAAACTATTGGGTGAAACAGGGGAAAAATCTGAGTCTTCCCTCTCCCAATGTTTTAGAAATTACCTTGCCCGATTCTTCTTTTAAAATGATAACCAGAGAAAATAACAACCTAACTATTGACGGCTCTGTTTTTAACCTTAATAATATAGAAGTAACCCAGCTTAGTTTTGATAAATTAGAGAAATCAGTCAGAATTTCTTTCACTCTTAGGATGAAAAAAAGCGGAGAAACTTTTTCTCTAAAAACAACTATTAGCCAGCGGAACAATTTATGATTGATAAAAAACAAAAAGGAATAATAAGTTTATTGGTTCTGATAAGCATCGGGTTTTTTGCTTTGGCCGCCGCCACCGCAATTTCTTTAGATGTTTTCAGCGAGCTTTCCAAAGACCAAGACACTATTTTCGGCGATTTGGCTTTTCATAATTCCGAGTCGGCTGTTAAAGAGGGTTTTTATCAATACCGGGAAAATCCTTCTTCTTATGCCGGCGGCGCAACGGAATTAATAAATAAAAGTCTAAGCGCCGAAATTTCAGTTGCCTCTCTTGACTGGCCCTACGCCGAGATAAAAGGAATCGCTGAAAATAAACTATCCCAAAGAAAAAACATCTACGCAGTCACTCTTTTTCCGGAAGCTTTAACTTTCAATTATGCTATTTTCTCCCAAAGCGAGCTGAATTTCAAAGGAAACGTGACCATTAACGGGAATATCTTTGCCAATGAAAAAATAGAATTCCAAGGCAGCGGCGCCGAAGTTAATGGAGACGCTTTTTCTCCGAACGAAATAGACGGAGCTGAAAACATTGAAGGAAATGTGGTTACTGACGTTGAACCGATTCCTCCTCCTCAGATAGATCTCCAACCCTATTACGAACTGGCTCAAAACGAAGAAACTTTTTTCAGCACTTCTGCTGAGGCAGAAGATTATCTTAATAATCAAACTAAAGAAGCTCTTGTTTTTATCCAAGATCCGGAAAGCTTAGGAACGAAAATACAAGGAGAAAATACCCGGCTTTTTGGATTTCTAGCAGTAGAAGGCGATTTAGAAATAACCGGGGGAACTTTCACGGCATCTGAAAATTATCCGGCCATAATAGTTTGGGGAGATCTTAAGATAACCGGAGGAACCACTATTAACGGGGTTGTTTATGTAACCGGAGAAACATCTTTCGGAGCTGGAAATAATGTCATTAACGGATCGCTTCTTTCAGTAGGAAATGTAAATAAAACCGAACTCTCGGGAAACACGACTATTAATTTTGACCCTTCTCTTGCCACGGTCTGGGAGGACCTGCCCGGCTTAAATCTTGTTTCAGCCGGAAAACCCAGAATCCTTAATTGGCGCGAAGAATAATCTCAATCTTAATAAGTCAAGCTTTTTTGAGCCCTTTGATGGGCTTTTTTCAGTTTCTCTGAAACCGGCTTTTTATTTTTTGACAAATAATCGTAAATCGCTTCCTGCAAAGCATCAACCGCCAACAAAGAACAATGAATTTTTATTAGAGGAAGGCCGCCTAATGATTTGACCACCGCGCTATTATCAATTTTCAAGGCCTGTTTTATTGTTTTGCCTTTAGCCAAATCGGTGACAACAGAACTGGTGGCAATCGCGGCCGCGCAACCCAAAGTTTCAAACTTTATATCTTTAATTACGTCTTTTTCCACCTTGATATATAAATGCATCACATCGCCACAGACAATATTCCCGACCTTGCCAATTCCGTCGGGCTTTTCAATTTTTCCGTAATTATGAGGACTGCGGAAATGCTCAATAACTTTTTCTGAATACATAACTTTTACTCCGTAAAAGAAATCCCAAATTACAAGCACCAAATAACAAATAAATTACAAGCACTAAATTTCAAATTACAAACAGTTTTGAATTTTGGAAATTAGAATTTTGAATTTATTTGTGATTTGTGATTTGTTATTTGGAATTTACTTATAAGGCGAGATTTCTCTTAATTTTTTTATTATTTGAAATAAATTATCAACTAAATAATCAAGGTCGCTTTCTTTGGTTTGCCTGCCCAAAGAAATCCTTAAAGAGCCGTGGGCTTGTTCCGGCTTTAATCCGATTGCCGTCAAAACATAGCTGGGCTCCAGTTTCATTGAAGAGCAGGCCGAACCGGTAGAAACGGCGATTCCCTTCAAATCAAGCTGGATAACCAATGATTCTCCTTCAATAAAAGAAAACCAAAAATTAACAATATTAGGCAATCGGTTATTTTTAGACCCGATTAAATGAGAATTCGGTATTTTAAGGATTTTACTAATCAGCTTGTCTCTTAATCTGGTTAACCTTTGAGATTCTTTTCCCATTCCTTTTTTAGCTATTTCACAGGCCTTGGCAAAGCCGACAATTGCCGGGAGATTGACCGTTGAAGATCGCAGCCCGTCTTCCTGGCCCCCGCCGCGCAGAATCGGCTCAATCTTCACTCCCTCTCTGACAAACAAGCAGGCGGCTCCTTTGGGCCCGTAAATTTTATGGGAACTAGTGGTAAGCAAATCAATGTTCATCTTATTGACGTCAATTGGAATCTTGCCAAAACTTTGGACAGCGTCGGTATGGAAATAAATTTTAGTTTTTAGTTTATGGTTTACGCTTTTTATAATTAAACCAATTTCTTTAATCGGCTGGACAGTTCCGATCTCGTTTGAACCGTGAATTATTGAAACCAAGACGGTTTCTTTTGTTATGGCTTTTTTAATATCCAAGGGATTAACCAAGCCCTCTTTATCAACCGGTATTCTGGTTATTTTAACGCCTTGTTTCTCCAGCCAATTGGCTGTTTCCATAATGCAAGGATGTTCAATCGCAGAAATAATAATATGCAACCCGTCCATAGAAATCGACGATCGTTGATTTTTATGGACGATCAATTTGGCAAAAATAATCCCCTTTAAAGCCAAGTTATTGCTTTCGGTGGCAGAACCGGTGAAAATTATTTCATTCGGCTTAGCGCCCATTAAATTAGCCACTGTTTCTCTGGCCTGTTCTAGGGCCAATTTAGCTTCCTGGCCAAAACTGTGAATAGACATCGTATTGCCGAATCTTTCTGAAAAAAAAGGCGCCATCGCTTTTTTAACGGCCGGGTCAACCGGAGTAGTAGCTGCATAATCTAAATATATTCTTTTCATAGCACTTTTATTTATACCACCATTTTACGCCTAAAACAACCTTTATTTCGCAACAGAATATCTTTTCATTAAGAGGGCGTTAGAAACTACGCTTATTGACGAAAAAGCCATGGCTGCCGCGGCAAGAGCCGGATTTAAAAGCCAGCCGGTAAAAGGATACAAAATTCCGGCCGCGATCGGAATGCCGACAATATTATAAAAGAAAGCCCAAAAGAGATTTTGTTTGATTTTTTTAAGCGTATATCTGCTTAAATCAATGGCAATTACCACGTCCCGCAAATCGTCTTTTATTAAAACAATTTCACCGGTTTCCATTGCCACGTCCGTGCCGGAACCCAAAGCAATGCCCAAATCGGCTTGGGCCAAGGCCGGAGCATCGTTTATGCCGTCGCCCACCATGGCCACCACCCATCTTCGATGGGAATTCCCAATTTCCAATTTCCAATTTCCAAAATTTCCTTCCTGGATTTGTTTAATAACATGGGCTTTATCTTGGGGCAGCACTTCGGCTAAAATATAATCAATGCCAACTTGCTTGGCAATAGCTCTTCCTACTCTTTCATTATCTCCAGTTAAAATCGCCACTTTTTTGCCCATTTTATGAAGCATCTCAACCGCTTCTTTTGAATATTCTTTAAGCGTATCAGCCACTGCGATAATGCCGATAATATCTTTTTCTGCAGCCAAAATCATTGCTGTTTTGCCTTGATTCTCTAAAGCAATCAATTTTTCTTCTATTCCAGCTGAATCAATTTTATTATCAGCCATTAATTTTCTTGTTCCTAAAAGTATTTTTTTGTCCTCAAGGCAAGCTTCTACTCCTTTCCCGGGAACGGCTTGAAAATTTTTAACTTCATCTAATTTAAGATTTTCGTCTTTGGCTTTATTGACAATCGCTTGAGCCAAAGGATGTTCGGAATTTTTTTCCACCGAGGCCGCGACTTGCAAAACCCAATTTTCGCTAATATTATTTTTAATCTTCACCACATCAGTAACACTTGGTTCACCTTTGGTTAAAGTTCCTGTTTTGTCAAAAATAACCACATTTACATCCTGGGCTATTTCCAAAGCTTTGCTGCTTTTAATTAAAATGCCGTTTTTTGCCGCCAAACCGGTTCCCATCATCACCGCGGTTGGCGTTGCCAGGCCCAAAGCGCAAGGGCAGGCGATAATTAATACGGCCACAAAAACCGTTAAGGCCAAAACCAAGGGCTGGCCCGATATAAGCCAAACGGCAAAAGCCAAAATAGCGATGCCAATCACGGACGGAACAAAATAAAAAGAGACCTTATCAGCTAAAAGCTGAATGGGCGCCTTGGACCCCATGGCTTCTTCAACAATCTTAATAATTTGCGCGAGCATTGTGTCTTTGCCGACGGCCGTTGCTTTAAATTTTAAAACGCCGGTTTTATTAATCGTCGCGCCGATCAGCTCATCGCCTTCTTTCTTCTCAACCGGAATGCTTTCGCCGGTAATGGCTTTTTCATCGACTCCAGAATAGCCGTCAATCACAATTCCGTCAACCGGAATTTTCTCGCCCGGCCTGACCAAAATAATATCTCCTGTTTTTACCTCTGAAATCGGGATTTTCTTTTCCTGTCCGTCTTTTATTACGGCTGCTTCTTTGGGCTGAAGCCCGATTAATTTTTTTATTGCCTCGCTTGTTTTCCCCTTGGTTATCGCCTCAAGATATTTGCCCAAAGAAATAAAAACCAAAATTAGAGCCGCGCTCTCAAAATAAAGATGAGCGTCTATTTCTTTCCCGGCTAAAACTAAAACAGAAATAATTACGCTGTAAAAATAAGCCACGGCCGTGCCGATAAAAATCAAAGAATCCATATTGGGCGAAAGCCGAAGCAATTTTTTAAAACCGGCTATCCAAATGCCAAAAGCGGAAAGAATAACGGCCATTGTCAAAACGAACTGGATAAAAACCCCGTATTTGTCAAAAAACATCGGCATCGGCAAACCAATCATTTCTCCCATTACCATATAAATAATAGGCAAACTGAAAAACAAGGCGGCGATAAGCCGCTTTTTCAGTTTTTTAATTTCCGCGGCTTTTTCGTCTTTGTGATGATCGTGAATCCCTTCTTCTGCCTCCTCGCTCGCCTTATAACCTAATTTCTCAATGATTTTTTGAATCATTGCCAAGCTGATCTTAATTGAATCAAGCTCTAAATAAGCTTTTTCCGTGGCAAAATTAACATTGACAGATTTAATGCCTTTTTCTTTTTTAAGCGCGTTCTCAATAACAGCAGAACAAGAAGCGCAATTCATGCCATAAATTTTAAGGATAGTTTTTTTCATATATTCACAACTTCTATAGTTCCGGAAACCATTCCCATCCAGCAAGAAAATTTATACTTTCCCGGCTTTGCCGGCGTAAATTCTTTAACGCTTGTCTGGCCCGGAGTAAGAGCGATCTCTCCGCTGAATAATCCCTTGGAAATAATGGCGTTAGTGCAGCCGCTTGTTCCCTTATCAGTAATTTCCCATTTTACCGGGACTCCGGCTAAAACTTTAAAATAATTCGGCTTGTAGCCGGAACTTGAAGCCTCCATTTTGATTATCTGTTTACCGTCAACTATCGGCGCCAAACCTTCCTGGGAAATCTCCGAACCCGGCTTGCGGCCAAAATCGCTTAAGCTGAAATACCCTAAAACATTTAACTGGGCGTTGATATTATAAAGAGCGAAAAATAAAACCAAAACGCCGGCAACTTTTAGGAATTTATTGGCTAAATGCGGCTTTTGAGAAAATTTGACCGCGGATAAGCCGATTGCCAAAAGGGCCGGCAATGTTCCTAAAGCGAAAAAAAGCATAATCAGAGCGCCCTGAACTATATTCCCGGAAATCAAAGCCAGTCCTTGAGCCGTAATAGTAAAACCGCAAGGCAAAAAGAAAGTAAAGGCTCCCATTAAAAAAGGCATATACTTTCCCTGGAATTTAGTTTCGTCGGCAATGCGTCTGGTTATAAATTTAGGCATGGTAAACTGAAATTTTCGGAAAGCTTTTACCCCCAGCATTTGCAAAGCTAAGAAGAGCATCATTACAGAAATGGCAACAATTAAAACAGAAGTAAAAGTTAAAGAGATTTGAAATTTGCCGCCGATAGCGCCGATAACGCCCCCCAAAAGGGCATAAGAAACAATTCTTCCGACATTAAACATTAAATGGGGCTGAAGTTTTTCTAAGGTTGAATTTTTTCCGGAATACATCTGAAGCCATTGCTTTGACATTGAAAGAATCAGACCGCCGACTAAAGCCGCGCAGCTGGAAACGCCGGCTAAAAGCCCCAAAAGAAAAAACATCGGCAACGATGAAGTTGAATTAACGCTTACCAAACCGGCCAAACCGCTGTTTTTAAGAATAAAAAATCCAACAACAATAAATAGGGCCGCGCCGGCAATTATGAAAAAATCGCTTCCTTGTTTTTTCTCGGCGGTTTCCGTCGGCCGGTCAAAGAAAAGATAATTTTCTTTTCTAAAAATACTGTTTAATCTGTCAACGCTTGGTTTTTCCCCTTCATAGACAATCAAAACTCTTCCCTTTTCGGCTGAAGCCTCAACCGATTTTATTTCTTTCAAACCGGATAATTTCTTCTCTATTAAAACTTCGCAAAAGGCGCAGTGCATTCCTTTTACAAAATAAATATGTTCTTTTATTTCTTCGGTCATGTGATTTAAGTTATTTATTAAATAGTTTTGTAACCCTTAAAATTTCATTTATCATTTCCTGTTTTCTTTTTTCATTGCCTGTCTTTATCGCTTTTTTAAAACAAGTGTTAAGATGATTTTCCATCAGCATCTGATGAGCGGATTTTAAAAGTCCGAGAACGGCCAAATTCTGCTGCATAATATCAATGCAGTATTCATCGGCTTCAACCATTTCGATAATCTTCGATATTGAGCTTTGGGCCTTTTTAAAATTAATAAGAGTTTTTTCTTTTTGATTAGGCATAGAGTTAATAGGTTATTAGTTTTCTATACCTTGACCGTAGGTATAGGTCTATGACTAAATCGTAGCAAAACCAAAAACCCCTGTCAAGCCCCACTTGGACCCCCTGCCTATTGACTTTTTTAGGATAATAGATTATAATAGAAACAGACTTAAAGTTGCGTTATCTAATGTTAAAACAGATAAAACGGCTGAGAGTTTAAAACGGTCGTTTTTATTAAAATATAAAATTAATATATGGAATTCGAAAATTTAGATAACCAAGAACGAAGAGATTTTGCTCCTCGTGAAATGGTTAAAGGAAACTGGAAATGCTCTGAATGTCAGGTAGAAATAACTGAACTTCCTTTTGAACCGGCCCCAGACAGGCCAATTTACTGTCGAGACTGCTGGTCAAAGAAAAGAGCTCAAAGACCTAGACGTTAATTCGTCGAATAAAAAACAACCCCGCCTTGGCGGGGTTGTTTTTATTAATCCCATAATTTATAAATCGTATGGTCTCCAACCGAATGAAACCAAATTTTATTATTATCAACAATCTCAAAAATAATTCTGTATTTTTGATTTATAGAAAAAGAAAAAAATCCTGAAAGACCGCCTTTTAATTTATGAGTTTTTAAACGAGGATCAAAAGGATTTTTTCTAAAAATAAATTCTTTATTTTCAGCTATTTTTTTAACATCCAATGGCAATTTTTTATAATCGCGGCTAAACTTGCTGGAATAAAAAATTTCCATAAATACTTAAAACAAAATTACCGCAAATTTCTTAATGATTTAAGGATTTTTCCTTTGCCCAAAACAAGCTCTTTTCGGCTTTCAGCTAATTCTCTAAGAATTTTACCCTCTAACCACATTCTTATAATCTCTCTGAAAAACTCGCTTTTAGTGGCGTAGTGTTCTTTTTTAATTGTTTTTTCCACTGCCTTATTTAATTCTTCAGGCAGGGAAATATTTATTATTTCACGCATATTATTGTAATAAATTGTGTTACACTTATACTTATTATTTATATTACTCCAAACCCCCTGCTTGTCAACGCCCTAATTTTATTCATAGCGGAGGGCGTCAACCGGTTTAAGTTTGGAAGCGGAGCGGGAAGGAAGATAACCGGCAATGCAGCCGATTAAAAATGAAAAAGCCAAGCTAAAAAGAATAAGCTGGGGAGTAATTGAAGCTTTTAAATAGAAAGTGCCGGTTGTTTGAACGGCAAACTCAGCTAATTTAGCCAGACCAAGCCCTAAGATTATTCCTCCCAGCCCGCCAAATAAGCCGAAAAATCCCGACTCAATTAAAAATATCGTTGTAATAGTTCTTCCTTTGGCCCCAACCGCTTTCATAATTCCGATTTCTCTAATCCGCTCATGGACAGAAGTGTACATTGTGTTCATAATCCCGATCCCTCCCACAATAATAGCGATAGAAGCAAAGCCGAAAATAGCCGCTTGGATTATCGCCATAACATTGCCGACAATGTCTGATATTTTCTCGCTGCTTAAAACGGAAAAGGAAGGCAAATCCTCTCCTCTTCTTCTTTTCCTGCTTTCATTAAGATTGTCTTCAATATTTTTCACCACATCATCAACCAGATAGCCGGGCTTAACCTTAGCCATAACTGCTTTTGCCCCTTCTCTTTCCCCGGTAACTTCTATAAAAAAATCTAAGTCCATGGTAATGGTAGAATCGTCTTGTTTATTGCCTAATGACTTTAAAATTCCGGCAACTCTGAAATTCTTGCCTCTAATGCTTACTTCATCTCCGACTTTCATGCCCGGAAAAAGATCTTCAGGAACTGCCTTAGCAACAATAAGCTCTTTTTTCCCAACAACAGGCCATTGCCCCTCTGTTAAATCCCAGCCCATATCGCTTTTTAATAAATCCATGCCGTCTTCCAAGGAAACTCCGTTTATTAAAACTGTCTTTACTCTTCCCTCGTGCCTGACTGCTTCTGCTTTATAATTCATCGGGACAATTTTATCCACCCCATCCGCTCCTTTAATTGCTTTTATGTCGTCTTTGGTCAATTCCAAGCCCCCAGCCATCATAGTTGCCATATCGTTAATCTCTCCGGGCATGATTATAATTAAATCTTTTCCCATCATATTCAACTGCTGCAACATTGCTTCTTTAATACCCTCGCTCAAAGACAACAAAGAAATAATCAGAAAAACGCCGATAACAACGCCAATCATTGTCAGCCAGCTCCTTACCGGACTTCTCCGCAAACTCCTGATAGCGATTTTTAAATATTCTTTATTCATATCCTATTTCTCCCATAACACTTTTTCTTTTTGAAAATGATTCTTGATTATCTGGCCATCTTTAATATGGATCGTTTCTTCGGTATATTCGGCGATATTGGGATCGTGAGTAACAACAATAATTGTTTTCTTTTGTTTTTTGTGAAGCTCAATAAATATATCCATAATCTTTTCTCCGGTGGCAGAGTCCAAATTCCCGGTCGGTTCATCGGCCACAATAATATCCGGATCATTGGCTAAAGCCCGGGCAATGGCGATTCTCTGCTTTTCTCCGCCCGAAAGCTCGTTCGGCTTATGATTAAATCTTTCTCCCAGGCCCATCTCAACAAGCAGTTCTTTTGCCCGCTCGGTTCTTTCTTTCTCGCCAATTCCCTGAAAAACCATAGGCAAAACAACATTTTCCAAGGCAGTAAGATTGGGAAGCAGATTAAACTGCTGGAAAACAAAACCGATTCGCTGGCCTCTTATTTTAGCCAGATCATCTTCTGGAAATTTTGAAATTTCTTCTTTTTCTAAAAAAACTTTTCCTTTGGAAGGAACATCCAAAGCTCCGATAATATGTAAAAGAGTTGACTTGCCGGAACCGGACGGACCCATAATGGCAACAAAAGAGCCCTTGTTTATCACAAGACTGACCCCCTTAAGAATGGTAAGGTCCACTTCCCCCAATCTATAGGTTTTCCAGA
>Ga0154615_124_pt1 | contig 18260 bp, 15 predicted proteins | sample Rifle2008BG13ft_FD_116044 | JGI IMG/M metagenome (GOLD analysis project Ga0154615, IMG submission 116044) | Candidatus Nealsonbacteria bacterium RBG_13_37_56
ATGATATGGCGCAGGTCTTCATTGGTTGGCTGCTGCTTAAGAAGCTGCTGCCAGGCCTGTTCTCTGAGAGATTCGACCCGCTCTATGATATAGCGCAGGTCTTCATTGGTTGGCTGCTGCTTAAGAAATTCTTGCCAAAGTTCTTCTGCTTTTTCTTTCTTTTTCATTTTTTGTCCTTTCCAATTATTGTAAATGAAGTGTGCAATCCACGTTTTCAACTATGCCTATATTATATACCCCTTTATTAAAAAAGTCGAGCCCAAAGGTTAAAAATTATTAATATTAGCCCGTCCATTAAAACTCACGATCGTGGATTTTAATGGCCATATCAATATGCGGGTTTTTTGTTTATTGTTGACCTTTTGGAAAAAGCTTGGTAAGATAGATATAATATATGTGTATAGGAAAGTTGGTTTTTCATATCATCTCTGGAACCTTGGGACTTTTTTTAGCTGCTAAATTCGTTCCCGGAGTAGAATTTTACGGAAGTTTTTTAATGCTCTTAATCGTGGGAACAGCGATCGGCCTGGTCAATTTTTTCATCAAGCCATTTTTAAAAATAATATCTCTGCCCATCAGGATATTGACTTTAGGCATTTTTAGTTTAATAATAAATATGGCGATGATTTGGCTGGTAGAAATCGTTTTTCCCAAAGAACTGGAAATTACCGGCCTGATTCCTCTTTTCTGGACCACTCTTATTGTTGGGGCTTTAAATTTATTTTTCGGATTAAATAAAAAATCATGGAAAAAATAATATCAATCATTCAAATAATAATTGCGGCTCTTTTAATAACATTTATCATGCTTCAACAAAGAGGAACTGCTTTGGGTTCTTCTTTCGGAGGCGAAGGCGGAGGCTTTTATTCTACCAGAAGAGGCCTTCAGAAAAAAATACTCTGGCTGACCATAATTTCTGCATTTTTATTTATTGGTTTGGCCTTAGTAAATCTAATTATTTAATGTTTAAAAGAAAAAACTCAAAATGGCCTACTAGATATCAGTGGAGGCAGTTTTTCAAAGTTCTTAGCAAAAAAGAAAAAATTACTTTTTTCATCTTCTTTATTTTATTTTTAAGCTCTTTAACTTTTCTTTTTTTAAATTTTTATTTCCGAAATACAGAACCAGTGGCCGCCAAAGGAGGAACTTTTATTGAAGGGGTAATCGGCCAACCCAGATTTATCAACCCGGCTTATGCTAATTCTGATGTTGACCGAGATTTAGTCCAACTCATCTTTTCCGGCTTAATGAGATATGATGAAAATATGAATATTGTTCCGGATTTGGCCGAAAGATATGAAATCGAGGGAGAAGGAGAGGTTTACAAATTTTATTTGAAAGAAAATTTATTTTGGCAGGATAATAAACCGATCACCGCCGATGATGTGATTTTTACCATTCAAACAATTCAAAATCCTGATTTTAAAAGCCCCTTGCAAGCCAATTGGGTAGGAATAGAAGCAGAAAAAATTAACGATCTGACAATTAAATTCACCCTAAGAAAACCCTACGGCGCCTTTTTAGAAAATTCCACCATAGGAATCATGCCCAAGCATATTTGGAACAACATCACAGCTGAAAACTTTCCTTTTGAATCGTATCATTTAAATCCCATCGGCTCCGGCCCTTATAAAATAAAAGATTTAAAAAAGAATAATTCAAACCAGATATCTTCCTTAACTTTAATTCAAAATCCTCTTTATTTCGGAAAAAAGCCGTATATCTCCAAAATTAAATTTTTCTTTTTTAATAATGAGGAAGATTTAATCAAATCGGCTCAAAAGAAAGAAATTAAGGCCCTTTCTTTAATGTCTGACGGAAAAATAAACAATAATTGGGAAAATTATTCCTTTTCCATGCCTCGCTACTTCAGCGTTTTCTTCAATCAGGAAAAATCAAAAGTCTTGGCAGAAAAAAACGTCAGAATAGCTCTTAATTACGCGGTCAATAAAAAAGAAATCAGCGAACAAACGATCGATTCTCCGGTTCTGCCTGAAATCTACGGCTTTAGTTCTCCTTCAGAAGTTTACCAATATGATCCGGAAAAAGCAAAGACAATTTTAGAAGAAGCCGGATTCAATGACAATAACGGAACGAGAGAAAAAACTATCAGCAAAAATCCGGCCTTTGCTTTTAAAAGCAAGCTTTTAAGCGGCTCTCAAGGAAAAGAAGTAACCGAGCTCCAAAAATGCTTGGCTAAGTTTGAAGATATTTATCCTAACGGCCAGATATCGGGCTATTTCGGAGCCCAGACAGAAGAAGCGGTAATTAAATTCCAGGAAAAATATTATGAAGATGTTCTTAAGCCCTCTGGCCTAAGTAAAGGGACCGGAACCGTAGGCGCAAGCACTAGAGAAAAGCTAAATGAGATTTGCTTTGAGGTTCCTGACGAAGCAATGAAATTAGAGTTCGCTTTAATAACAGTTAACCAGCCCCAATTGATAAAAGTTGCTGAAATCTTAAAAGAACAATGGAAACAGATAGGAGCCGCGGTTGAAATCCAAACCTATGTCCCCTTCCAATTAGAGCAGGATTTTATTAAATCAAGGGGATACGAAGCTTTATTGTTCGGAGAAGTTTTAGGAGCAGTGCCCGACCCTTTTCCTTTTTGGCATTCTACCCAAGTAAAAGATCCCGGTTTGAATTTAGCTTTATATAATAACGAAAAAGCGGATAAGTTACTGGAGGAAAACAGGAAGTCGTCAGATCCGGCCGTTAGAGCCGAAAAATTAGAAGCTTTTCAAGAAATATTAATTGAAGACGCCCCCGGAATATTTCTTTATAGCCCAAATTATATTTATTCTGTCTCTAAAGAAATAAAAGGGATTAATGCTCAAAAAATAACCAATCCTTCAAAACGCTTTGTAGGAATTGAAAATTGGTACATCAAAACTAAACAAAGCTGGAAATAAAAATAATAAAGATTGCGGATGTGGCGGAACTGGCAGACGCCTTGGCTTCAGGAGCCAAGGGGCGCAAGCCCGTGAGAGTTCAATTCTCTCCATCCGCACAATTTATGAAAAAAACAACTGAAGATATTTTAAAAATCATTCCTCTCGGAGGATGCGAAGAAGTCGGCAGAAACATGACTGTTTTTGAGTATGGAAAAGATATTATTGTCTTGGATATGGGCATCCAATTCCCAGAAGAAGATATGCCGGGAATCAATTATGTTATTCCTAATACCAAATATTTAAGAGGTAAAGAAAAAAACATTAAAGCTGTCATCTTTTCCCACGGCCATATGGACCACATCGGAGCCGCTCCTCTGCTTATAAATAAATTAGGCAATCCTCAAATCATCGGCCGGCCTTTTACTTTAGATATGATTAAATACCGAATGGAAGACTACTCCTCGGGAAGCTCTAAAAGCCTTAAAACAACTTATGTAAAAAATATTGAAGAAAATATTGATTTAGGCAATTTTAAAATAGGGTTTTTTCCAGTTGACCACGCTATTGTTGATGCTATAGGAATAATAATATATACCCCTTCAGCCACTGTTATCCATCCTGGAGACTGGATGATTGAACACAACCCGATCGGAAGGAAAAAAATAAGCTACGAACAGCTAGCCAGGCTTCCTAAACCGACGGTTTTAATGCTGGAAAGTATTGGAGCGACTAACAGCCATAAACCAGTGACGGAAAAAGAAATGCTGGACAATTTAAAAAAGCTTATTCAAGAAGCAAAGGGCAGAACTATTATCGCTACTTTTTCTTCTCAAGTAGAAAGAATGAAACAAATAATTGAATTTGCTTCTAAATTTGATAAAAGAGTGGCTTTAGACGGCTTTTCAATGAAAATCAGCGTAGAAATCGCTAGAAATTTGGGTTATTTGAGAGTTAGAAAAGAAACTATAATCCCTATGGATCAAATAAGCAATTATCCTGACAAAAGAATAGTTGTTTTGTGCACCGGCGCCCAAGGAGAAGAAAATGCGGCCTTGCCCAGAATTGTTAATTCTGACCACCGTTTTATAAAAATAAAAAAAGACGACACTGTTATCTTTTCTTCTTCAGTCATTCCGGGAAATGAAAGAACTGTCCAACGGCTCAAAGACAAACTCTACCGCCTTTGCGATAATGTAATCCATAGTGATATTATGGATGTTCATATTTCTGGCCACAGCAATATAAAAGATATTGAAGAAATTATCAGGCAAATTAAACCTACCTTCTTTATTCCGGTTTATGCTAACCATTTTATGCTTAAAGAAGCGGCTAAAATAGCTTATACGATGAAAATTGAAAAAGAAAATATAGTAGTTCCGGATAATGGATCTGTTATAGAGGTTTCCAAAAATGATATTAAAGTAGCTAAAAACAAAGTGCCCACTGATTATGTTTTTGTTGACGGTTCTCGAATCGGAGATATTGGAGAAATAGTTCTTAACGACCGGAAAAAATTAGCCCAAGATGGAATGTTTGTAGTTGTTGCGGTTGTGGATAAAAAAACTGGTCAAGTCATAGGTTCTCCTGATATAATATCTAGAGGATTCATATATTTAAGGGAGTCAAAAGAATTATTAGCTGAAACCAGGAAAAAAACAATCTATATTATTAATAAAACAACTGGAAGCGGGAGAGCGGTAAACTGGGTTAATTTAAAAGAAGAATTAAAAAAGAAATTAAGCGACTTTCTTTTTTCCAAAACCGAGAGAAGGCCAATTATTTTACCTGTCGTTATAGAAGTATAAGAAGTAGACCTGGTCTACTTAGACCAGGTCTACTTCTAACTAATTTAAAATATGAGAGTTTTAAGCGGCATCCAGCCAACTGGATCAATTCATATCGGAAATTATTTAGGCGCTATCAAGCAATGGGTAGAGCTTCAAGAAAAAGAAGATTGTATTTTTTTTATTGCTGATTTGCATTCTTTAACCGCCCCTTATAAGCCAGTCGAACTCCAAAAAAATATTTTAGAGACTGCTATTGCTTATTTGGCTTTAGGTATTGACCCCCAAAAAAGCATTTTCTTTGTCCAATCAGACATTAAAGAGCACACTGAACTATGCTGGCTCCTCAACACTATCTGCCCGCTGGGAGAATTAGAAAGAATGACTCAATTCAAAGAAAAAAGCAAGCAGTTTAAAAAAGACATCAACGCCGGCCTTTTAACTTATCCGGTTTTACAAGCGGCTGATATTCTGCTTTACAAAACAGATGCTGTTCCGGTAGGAAAGGATCAAGTTCAGCACGTTGAATTAACCAGAACTATTGCCCGAAAGTTCAATCAAAAATTTGGAAAATTATTCCCAGAGCCCAAAGCTCTGCTTCCAAAATTCGGAGCTAAGATCATGGATTTGAACAACCCTAAGAAAAAAATGTCAAAGTCGCTGGGCCCTCAAGGATATATTTCTGTTTTTGAACAACCGGAAGAAGTTGAGAAAAAAATAATGTCAGCTGTGACTGACACGGGAAAGCAGATAAAATATAATCAAAAAGGGAAACCCGGAATTTCAAATCTTTTAATAATTTACAGCTTGTTCAGCGGAAAATCAATCAAAGAATTAGAAAAAGAATTTAAGGGCAGGGGCTATGCCCAATTTAAAAAATCATTAGCCGAATTGCTGATAAAATCTTTAGAACCGTTCCAAAGAAAAAGAAAAGAGTTTTTAGCCAGAAAAATTTATGTTGAAGAAACTCTTAAATTAGGGGCGAAAAGAGCCCAATCTATTGCCGAATCAACCCTTTCCGAGGCCCGCCAAAAAATGGGCTTAAACTAGTCCGATAATAACCCAAGCCAGAATTATTTGATGAGTGGTTCTAAACCGAGATCACGGCAGATTTTTTTTGCTAAAAAATTATCAATTTCTTTATGGCGAGGCAATGTAGAAGTTCTCTTTATTAAGGGATTAAAAAAGACGCTGTGATTTGCGCCTTCTCTGATAAAAACACATTTATTTTTAATAAGATGCCTAATTAAATCCTTTCGTTTCATTTTAAAGAAATTAAAAGGGGCTCTCGTATAATTTTACCTCCAGAAATTTCTTTTTTATTAAGAAGTTGATTGGTTTCCAAAATTAATAAAAGCGCCTCTTTTAAGTTTTCTTTTACTTCTTTAAGAGTTTCGCCCTGAGTATTAACTCCTGGAATTTCTTCTATCCAACCTAAATACCACTTTCCGCTTTTTTTATAAATTGCTGTAAATCTTCTTGCCATATATCTAATTATATTATAGTTAATCAAAACGACAATGTCAATTTTTTAATCAAGGAACTAAGCTCCTTTTGTTTCTCTTTAAGGAGTTTTTGATTGTCAGCCTCAACTGTTAAACGAAAAAGTGGCTCTGTGTTTGAGGGCCTAACGTTAAACCACCAATCACTATACTCTACCGTAAGACCGTCTAAATAATCTTGCTTGCCGTCTGAATATTTTTCTTTAATCATATTTATTATCCTCTCCTTATCTTCAACCTCAAAATTAATCTCAGCTCCTTTGGCATAAGGGGCTAATTTTTTTGTAATTTCAGAAACTTTTTGTTCTGATTCTGAAATTATCTCTAAAAGAATAAGAAAACTAATAAATCCAGAATCAAGATAAAAGTTATCTTTAAAAAGATAATGGCCTGATAATTCCCCGCCCATTATTCCGTCGTTATCCAGCATCCCCTTTCTTACATTTATTACCCCGACTGCAGTTCTAATAGGAACGCCCTGCCATTTTTTAATAAATTCTGGAAGAACTTTGGAACAAATCAAATTATAAGCGATTCCTTTGTTGGGATTTTTTTTCAAAAAATATTTAGCCAGAAACAAAAGAGTAATATCGCCTTTAATAAAATTGCCTAATTCATCTATTAAAAAAATGCGGTCGGCGTCGCCATCAAAAATAAATCCAAAATCAGCTTTTTGATTTTTTACTTCTTCGCTAATCTGATCAACTGAACCAGATTCTAAAGGATTGGAGGGATGAGCGGGAAAATTTCCATCCAATTTAAAATTTAAAGGAATAATTTCAATAGGCAACTTACCCCTTATTAATGAAATAACTTTCCCTGCCATGCCATTGCCAGCATCAATAACAACCTTAAACGGCTTTATTTTATTAATATCAATAAAAGAAAAAATATGATTAATATAGTTCTGCCAAATATCCAATTCTTCAATTGTTCCCGGCTGATCAGTTTCCTTAAAATCATCTTTTTTAACCAAATCAAGCAAATCCTTACCAGCAACAAGCCCAATACTTCCTTCTTTATTCTGTATTATTTTAAAACCATTATATTCTTTAGGATTATGTGAAGCAGTTATTACAATCCCGGCCTCATATTGATAATGACCCACCGCATAATACAAACACTCAGTGGGAATAATGCCTATATTATAAACAGTCCCGCCTTGAGAAATAATTCCTTTAGTTAAAGATTTGAAAAGCTCGGGAGAAGAAATTCTCATATCCTGGCCAACCACTACTGTCTTAGCCCCGGTATGATTAACGAAAGCTTGGCCGATTTTAAAAGCTGCTTTTTTATCCAATTCTTTAGGATAAATTCCTCGAATATCGCGCGATTTAAAAATATTTTGGTTGACTTTCATATGGGTTTATTATAGCATAATTACAGAGCATGAAAAAGTACGAATTAACATATCTTATATCTCCGGAACTGTCTGAATTAGAAATAAACAGCCTCTCTCAAAAAGTGGTTAGTTTTATTGAAGAAGAAAAAGGCAAAATAGATAAAAAAGAAGAGCCGGCTAAAAGAAAATTAGGCTATCCGATAAAAAATAAAAACGAAGCTTTTTTAGTTTGTTTAGATTTTTCTTTGGATCCGGAAAAAATAACTGATTTAGAGAAAAAAATCCAATCAGAAAACCAGATTCTAAGAGATATTATAATAATAAAAGAAAAAATTAAAGAAATCCCTTTTAAGCATCGTTTTAAACCGATAATCGATCAACCACAAGCTGATGAACTTACAACTCATCAGCAAAAAGTCGAATTAAAAGAAATTGATAAAAAAATAGAAGAAATATTAAACGAATAATATGAATTTAAATAAGGTTATTCTTATTGGCCGCCTTACCAGCGACCCGGAAGCAAAAACTATCCCTTCCGGCCAAATGGTCTGCAGTTTTGGATTAGCCACTAATAGAGTTTGGACTAACCAGGAAACCAAGCAGAAGGAAGAAAAAGCAGAATTTCATAATATTGTTTTATGGAGAAGATTAGCCGAAATCGCTTCTCAATATTTAAATAAAGGCAGCTTAGTTTTAATTGAAGGAAGGATTCAAACAAGATCTTGGGAAGATCAATCTGGAAATAAAAGATATCGGACAGAAATTGTTGGTGAAAATATCCAATTGGGGCCAAAAACTTTTTCTCAGGGCCCTCAAAACCAAAATTCTCGGAACCAAAAACCTTCCCAGTCCCAAGAATCAAAAGAGTCTGCATTGCCAAATCAAGAAGAAAATATTCCGATTATTGAAGAAGATAAAGAAGATAATAAAGAAATAAGGGTTGAGGATATCCCATTTTAAAAACTCCAAATCACAAATTCCAAATTCCAAATAAATTACAAATTCTAATTTTCAAAATTTCAAACAGTTTGTAATTTGGTGCTTGTAATTTGGGATTTAACTATTTATGGATTGTTATTTTTGCCAAAGAAATATAAGGGAAATTGATTTTAAAAATACTGAACTTCTTGAGAGGTTTGTTTCCGGCTTGGGAAAAATAAGAGCTAAAAAAAGAACTGGTGTTTGTTCAAAACACCAGCGCCAACTGGCTCATGCAATAAAAAGAGCCCGACACATCGGACTCCTCTCGGCTACCACTAAATAATAACGGTTTTGTGCTTATGCCTGTTCCATAACAGCTTTTCTTATTTCTTCTATTATTTTAGGATTTTCTTTCAGAAATGTTTTAGCCCCTTCTATTCCCTGGCCTAATTTATTTTCTCCATACTGATACCAGCTGCCTGCTTTTTTAACAATTCCCTGCTTTATTCCGACATTTAAAAGATCGGCCGCATAAGAGATTCCCTCATTATAATAAATATCAAACTCAGCTACTTTAAATGGCGGAGCTACTTTATTTTTAACTATTTTCGCCTTCACTCTGTTGCCGATTATTGAATCTCCTTGTTTTATCTGGCCTGTTCTTCTTAAATTAATTCTGACCGAGGAATAAAACTTAAGAGCCATTCCTCCCGGAGTTGTTTCCGGATTGCCGAACACCACTCCTATTTTCATTCTCGTCTGATTTAAGAAAATAACCGCTGTTTTTGCCTTAGCCACAATAGAAGCTAATTTTCTAAGAGCGGCAGACATTAATCTGGCTTGAAGGCCTATCTGGAACTCTCCAATTTCTCCAGCTATTTCAGCTTTAGGGGTTAAGGCGGCCACTGAATCAATAACAATAACATCGATACCGCCTGATCTGGTTAAGGCTTCTACAATCTGCAAGGCCTGTTCTCCTGAATCGGGCTGGGAAATTAAAAGATCGTTTACATTAACTCCGATTTTCTCGGCGTAATCAGGATCTAAAGCGTGTTCCGCATCAATATAAGCAGCTGTCCCGCCTTTTTTCTGAGCTTCAGCGCAAACATGAAGCGCAACAGTTGTTTTCCCGCTTGACTCCGGACCAAAAATTTCAATTACTCTGCCACGGGGAACTCCGCCAATCCCTAAAATTGAATCTAAAGAAATAGAGCCGGTAGAAATAGCGTCAACATCAACCTTGGCCGTATCTTTAAGTTTCATTATTGCGCCTTCTCCAAATCGCTGCCTTATTTCATCTAACGCTTCTTGCAAATTGTGTTTTTCTTCTTTTGCCATATGATTTAATTTTAATATATTTAAATGATTTATACTTTTTCCCATCGATCTGGGTTTTTTAATTCTTCTGGTTCTTCCGGCTCTTGATTTGGGGGGAATGGAATACCTTCGATATCCATTGCCTGAGTAGCCTCTCTTCCCCCATAAACCTCTCTTGGCTTTGAACCATCAGCTGGCCCGACTATCCCTTTCTCTTCTAAAATGTCAATTAGACGAGCTGCCCGGGCATAACCTAATCTTAATCTTCTTTGAAGATAAGAAGCTGAGGCCTTATTTGCTTCAAGAACTAATTTTTTCGCCTCTTCAAAAAGAGGATCATCTCCATTATAACCGCTATAACTGCCTGCTTGAACAGCTGGAGAATCTTCCGAGATTTTGTCTAATTCTTGAATTAAGTCAAAATTCATTTCCCCCTCTGATTCTGAAGCAATTTCATCAGTTATATAACTGATGACCTTCTTAACCTCTTTTTCAGAAATATATGAAGCCTGGACTCTTTTCGGTTTTGGAGTATAGGCTGAAATATACAACATATCGCCTCTGCCTAAAAGCTTTTCTGCTCCGGCTGTGTCTAAAACCGTTCTGGAATCAACCTGAGAAGCAACCTGGAAGGTAATTCTGGAAGTAATGTTCGCCTTAATCAGACCGGTAATTACTTCTACTGAAGGCCTTTGAGTGGCTACCACTAAATGGATTCCTACCGCCCTGGACATTTGAGCCAGACGAACAATTGCCGCTTCAATCTCTCTTCCCTTAGCAGCCATTAAATCGGCTAATTCATCAATAATAACAATAATAAAGGGCAGAGGCTCAGCGCCGTTCTTTAAGGCCTTTTCATTAAAAGAACCGATGTCTCTTGACTTGCCCTCAACCAAAACATCAAATCTCCTTTCCATTTCTAAGGTAAGCCATCTCAAGGCTCCTAAGGCCTGGTTAGCATTATAAATAACCGGACAAAGAAGATGAGGAAGATTGCTGTAAACCGGAAATTCAACTCTTTTTGGATCTACTAAAATAAATCTCAGCATTTCCGGGCCGGCGCTCTTAACTGAAGTGCTGGGCTGATAAAGCAAGCTCAAAATTAAACTATTCAAAAATATAGTTTTGCCCGTGCCCGTAGCTCCAGCCACTAAAAGATGGGGCATTTTAGTTAAATCCGTATAGACCGGAAGGCCAGACACATCCCGGCCTAACGCAATTAATAAATTGGCGGCTGATTTCTGAAAATTATCATTTTCAATTAAATTTCTCAACCGAACTTGAGCCCGGCCCTTATTGGGAACCTCTATTCCGACCAAAGCCCTGCCTGGAACAGGAGCTTCTATTCTAATTGGATGGCTGGCTAAAGCCAATGCTAAATCATTAGAAAGGCCTGTTATTTTAGACAGCTTAACCCCTTCAGCCGGCTTAAAAGTATATTGAGTGACAGTCGGCCCGATATTTATTTCTGACATAGTAACTTCAATATTAAAATTCTGAAAGGTCTTTTTGATAATAGCTGAATTAACCCGGGTATCGCCGCTATTCGGAGTTCCTTTCTCCGATTCTAAAAGATTGATCGGAGGCGGCTGATAAGAAAAAACTTTGGAACCGGCCTTAACCGGCTTATTTTCTAATTTCAACTCCGCCATAACAGATTCCTCTTGAATTTTGGGCTCTTTGGCAAAAGGCGGAACTTCTTTTATCCTAAATTTAGGAGCAAAAATTCTTTTAATAATAGAGGGCTTATCCGCCGCAGCCGCGTCAGACGCGGCGAAGGCGGACTTATCCTCTTCTTTTTCTATCCCAACCTCTTTCTCTTTTCTTTTCTCTGGTTTGCGCAAAAAGTACCAAAAAATCAACGAACCGATAATAACCAAACCTAAAAATATGATTTGAGCCGCCAAAAAACCGAAGTATTTCAAAAGAGGCCAGGACAAAAGATAGCCCAGCCAGCCACCTCTTTTAATTTCAGGGTTAAAACCCCCTAAAATCCCGGTGATGCCAAAAAGCAAAATAAAACAGGCCAAGCCAACTTGCCAAAAAATCTTTTTTCTTTTTTCTAAAAATTCTCCGTTATCGCTTTTGCTGTTTAGAAAAACTAATCCGCCCAAAATAAGAATAAAAGGGATAATAAAAGCGGTATCGCCGATAGCAAATCTGGCTCCGGTTAAAAAATAAGAGCCGGCTTTTCCGGCTTTATTAAAAAAACTCAAACCAATAATAATCGCCGCCAGAATCATTACCACTCCTAAAATCATCTGCTTTATTTCTATCGGCAAACTGAACCTGCTCCTCTTATTTTTCTTATTTTTTCTGCTCATATCTCCAATTTTATTATACTTTTATTATAACTCCCCTAACTAAAAAATCAACCCTAATCAAAAAGCCGCCCGCAGGCGGTCTCCCAAAAATCAATTTCGAAATAAAGTTGTGAAGCCAGCAGTATTTACCCAAAAATTATTTGAATTATGCGATAAGTACTTTCTAATCTCTTTTTTCTGTGTCGTTAATTTATCACCGCTGTTTTCATCGCCTAAAAGCACATTAGAGTAACTTCCATCTAAAAACGCAAGGTAAGAAATACTTTTATTTTGTTCTTTTAAGCTAATAATTTCAATCAATTCGGAGATTTGTTTGTCTTGTCCGCCACCCGAGGTATTAAGATGTTTGGCCTCACATAAAAATATCCTGCCGTTTATTTTAATAATTAAATCTAATTTTTTATTCTGTTTCTTGGCAGCTAATTTAATGCCTAAATTTTTACGAACATTTTTAATGTTAAAGATCTTCGAAAACTTAGCTACACATTTTTGTTTTTTGAAAAAATCTTCCCAAGTTTTTACTTCTTGAAAACCGTATTTATTTAAAATATGCAAAAGTTTGCTCTCGCCGCATTTCCCTTTTTTGCGTCCGGAATTTGAATCCAAGATCGCTTGTATCCATTCTTTCGGAACTGCTTCATTTAAAATCCTTTTCTCAAAATATCTTTGGGCAATTCTTTCAAGCAAAATAATGTCTTTTTTGGCTAAATCCAAAAAACTGTCGCAAGCGTTTATAAAGCAGGCAAATTCTGAACAATTAGAGAATTTACCCAATGTTTTTGAAAGTTCCCAAAAATATTTTGCGATGACTTTTTTGTCTTCGCTTTTCTTTTGTAATGTCCTAATTGTTATTAGGATATTTTTAATTTCCTTTGTATTAGCAATATATTTCTGTAATTGAGGATGTTTTTCATCAAAAATATAAAAACTATCCAAGATCTTCTCCGGATTTTGCTGAGATATTTTAAAACAATGCAGGTTGTTTTGAATTTTTTTCATCATAAATATAATTTAAAAACTTATAGGTCAGTTCAAAGGAAATTCTTTTCCTGTTATTATCTCTAAAATTAGTCAAGAAAAATGAAAGATATTTGTTTCTTCCTTTATTTAATTCTTCATTAAATCGTTTCATCAATCCTATTTGATCTTCTATCGGTATTTCTTCTTTGAAAATCAGGTGGGCCATATTGCGAGAGGTGTTTTTCCCGACAAGTCCCGAAACACCATATTTCCTTATATCTTCAAGTTGAATCTTTTTTCCATTCTTGCTATCTATCGCTCTTAAAAATAAAATGTTTTTTTCTATCAAATTTTTAATGTCTCTGCTGATGCGAAGTGGTTTTTTGTCTTTAATGTTTTGGAATGCCAACTCAACTTCGTATTCGCCAGAGCTTAAATAATCTTCAGTCAGACGAAAAACCCCTAAATGGTTTTCAGTATTTCTAATCCTGTCAATAAAATCTCCTCCAAATTGCCAGTTATATTTTTTTTCAATTGTAAAAATAATCTGTTTCTTTACTGGAAAAATAGTAGCAGGAATTTTACTTTTTTCTGAATTATCTTTCTTTTTTCTAAAATAAAAAGATATTACATTATAGGTTGTGTCTTCGAAAACTTGTTCGGAAAAAATATTTAATTTTATAATCTCAAATTTATTAAAAAACAAATTTCTAATTTTTTGGGAATTTTCCGCACAAAGAAAATTTAGGGGGACAATCAAAATACCTTCCTCGCAATTTAAAATTGAAAAAATGGAAACATGGTATAGGTCCTCAAAATTTGAATGAACGCCAGAAAAAAATCTTTCTTTTATTTTTTTTTCTGCTTTATTTTTGTGCAAATACGGAGGGTTGGTACAAACAAATTTATATCTTTTAGGAAAATTTATCGAGTCGCCTGAAAAGACATTTTTATTATCAACATATTTTTGGGACAATTCAAAACCAACTGCTTTTCTGCAATTATTCTTACGAGACCAATTTATTAAATCCTGATTGCCAGCAAAAGGATCGATAATTTCCTTATTTTTCACAAATCCTTTCAATCCTTGCAGAATATAATCAGAATTTGTTGTAAAAAATTGTCCGAATTGTCTTTTCATATAGCAAGATTATACCCCCTATTACTATTTTACTTAATTTTTGATAATAATTCAAATTCAGTAAAAACTAAAGCCCCCCGCTAAGAGTGGGGGGGGCTTTTAATTACTAATTATTTTTTAAATCCGGTTCCGGCTGGGATCAATTTGCCGATAATTACGTTCTCTTTAAGCCCTTTTAATTTATCTTCTTTGCCTTCCATCGCCGCCCTTATTAAAACCCGAGAAGTTTCCTGAAAAGAAGCAGCTGATAAAAAAGAGTCAGTGGTAAGGGCAACCCGGGAAATTCCAAGCAAAACAACAACCGCTTTAACCAGCTCCTTTTTATCCTTGCTAAGCTTGACGTTGGCCTCTAATAATTTGGATCTTTCAACAATTTCACCCACACCGAAACTGCTGTCTCCCGGGTCTTTAATTCTTACTCTGGAAAACATCTGGCGGATAATGACTTCAATATGCTTGTCGTGAATAATTGCTCCTTGGGAAACATAAATCTTTTGGATTTCTTTTAAAATATATCTTTGAACCTGCTCTTTATCGGTATTTTTAAATAATTCTCTTAAATCCAAGCTTCCCTCGCAAAGCTGTTTTCCTTTTTTAATTTCTTCGCCCGGATTTATAAAAATCGCGGTCTTGGCCGGCAGTTTATACTCAATTATATCATCTTTTTTGTCTCCAAATTTTATTTTAACCACTCTTTGAGGAGTTATTTCTAAAACCTTGCCGTCAACTTTAGAAATCTCAGCTTTTCCCCTTGGGACTCTAGCTTCAAAAATTTCCTGGACTCTAGGCAAACCAAAAGTAATATCTCCTCCTCCGGCAACTCCTCCGGTATGGAAAGTTCTCATTGTTAATTGAGTACCCGGCTCTCCAATCGCTTGAGCCGCAACAATTCCCACCGCTTCCCCCTTCTTAACTAATTCGTTAAAACCCAAATCCCAGCCATAACACTTTTGGCAAACGCCTCTTATTGATCTGCAAGTAATAGCCGAACGAACCCTTACTTCTTTTACTTCGCTCTCGCTTATTTCTCTTGCTTTTTTCCAGTTAATTAATTCTCCCCTCTTGACAACTATTTTCTTTTCTATTTTAATATCTTCTAAAGTTGTCCGGCCTACAATTTTATAGCAAAAATCCTGGCCCAATTCATCTGAATCTTTTTTATAAACAATAAATCCTTCTTTGTCTTTGCAGTCCTCTTCATGAATTATAACATCATGGGCAACATCAACCAATCTTCTCGTTAAATATCCAGCGGTTGAGGTTCTTAAGGCCGTGTCAGCTGTTCCTTTTCTGGCTCCGTGGGTAGAAATAAAGTATTCCAAGACATTAAATCCTTCTTTAAAAGAGCTTATAACCGGCAATTCAATAATCTGGCCAGCCGGATTAATCACCAAGCCCTTCATTCCGGCCATTTGAACTGGCTGGCTCCAAGAACCCCTGGCTCCAGAATCAACCATTGAAAAGATAGAACCGTTCTGGGGCAGGCTTTGCGGGACTAATTTTTCTAACTCTGATTTTGTTTTTGTCCAAACCTCAATAACTTTGCCGCTTTTTTCTTCCTTGGAAAGAAGTCCCTTTTTGAAATGGCTCTCAATGAGCTCAATTTCCTTTTCAGCCGCTTCAATAATTTTTCCTTTTTCTTTGGGCACTATTAAGTCATCCATGCCCCAAGTCACTCCGGAAACAGTTGCCGATTCAAATCCTAAGGTTTTAATTTTGTCTAAAGTCAGTTCTACTGTTTCCTGGCCTGAATTTTCAATAGTCTCACCGACTATTTTTTCCAGCTTTTTAGAATTCATTATATCATTAATAAAAACATGGTCTTGAGGAAGTGTCTCATTAAATAAAATTCTGCCCAAGGATGTTTCAATAATCCCTTCACCCTTAGGATTCTTTATTTTTATTCTTGCTCTGACATCTAAATCCCCGGCTTCTTTGGCCATAATCGCTTCATTAACACCAAAGAAAACCTTGCCCTCCCCCTTAAGCCCTTCTATTATCTTAGTAATCCAATAACAGCCCAAAACAATATCTTGAGTAGGAGCGATCACCGGCATACCGGTAGCCGGTTTTAGCATATTCATAGTTGACTGCATTATCTCTTTAGCTTCTTTTTGGGCTTCATCGCTTAAAGGGACATGGACTGCCATCTGATCTCCGTCAAAATCAGCGTTAAAGGCCCTGCAAACTAAAGGATGAATTTCAATTGATTCTCCTTCAATTAAAACCGGCTCAAAAGCCTGGATGCCTAAACGGTGAAGAGTAGGAGCTCGGTTAAGAAGAACAAACTTGCCCTTAACCACTTCTTCTAAAATAGCCCAGATATCATCCGTTTCCTGTTCAATTAATCTTGAAGCTCCCCTTACATTGTAGGCCAATTCTTTATCTAAAATTCTTTTAATCACAAAAGGCTTAAATAATTCCAAAGCCATTTTCTTGGGCAAGCCGCACTGATGAAGCTTTAGTTGAGGACCGACAACTATGACCGATCTCCCTGAATAATCAACTCTTTTGCCTAAAAGGTTTTGACGGAATCGACCCTGTTTTCCTTTGAGTATATCAGCTAATGATTTTAACAATCTTCTTCCGCCAGTAGTGGCAGTTGTCAGAATTCCTTTTCTCATTCCATTATCAATCAAAGCATCAACTGCTTCCTGAAGCATTCTTTTTTCATTCCTGACAATAACCTCGGGAGCAGAAATTTCTAACAAATATTTCAGGCGGTTGTTTCTGTTGATTACTCTTCGGTAAAGATCGTTTAAATCAGAAGAAGCATAACGGCCTCCGTCCAGCTGGACCATTGGCCTTAAATCAGGCGGAAGAACAGGAATAACTGTCAAAAACATCCATTCTGGCCTGATGCCCGCTTTAATCATTCCTTGAAGGAATCTCAAGCGCCTTAAAATTTTTCTTTTGGTCATTGCTGTTGTTCCCTCTCCTCTCTTTTTTAAATCTTCCATTTCTTTTTTTAAATCAACTTTCTCAAAAATTTTTCTTAAGGTCTCGGCTCCAGTTCCCGCTTCAAAAACTTCTCCGTATTTTAAGGAATAATCATAATATTCTACTTCAGAAAAAACCATTAATGGCTTAATATTATTAATTTCTTCTTTTACTTTATCCCTAACCGCTTTTAATTCTTCTAAAACAGTCTCTAGTTTTTGGCCTTTTTTGTCTGACTTTAAACCCTTGACCTTCATTTTATATTCTTTTTCAACCTCTTCTAATGTTTTTTGTTTTGCTTCCTCATTAACATCAGTCACTATATAGGCAGCAAAGTAAATTACTTTTTCTAATTGTTGCATCGGAATATCTAAAACCATTCCTATCCTAGAAGGAACTCCTCTTAAAAACCAAATATGGGAAACCGAACAAGATAGTTTAATATGGCCCATTCTTTCTCGTCTGACAGTTGCTTTGGTTACTTCAACTCCGCATCTTTCACAGACAATGCCTTTATACCTGATTCTTCTGTATTTTCCGCAATAACATTCGTAATCTTTCTCCGGCCCAAAAATTCTTTCACAAAATAAACCGTCCTTCTCAGCCTTCTGAGTTCTATAATTAATTGTCTCTGGCTTAGTGACTTCGCCACGGCTCCAGGATAAAATATCCTCAGGCGAAGCAATCTTTATTCTTATGGCTTCTAAATCTTGCACCCTCATGATTTTTTCTCCTTAACCTCTACGTTTAATCCCAACGACTTAAGCTCTGCTACCAGCAAATTAAACGAAGCAGGAACATTAGGATTTCTAATTGGCTCTCCTTTAAGAATTGCTTCGTAGGTTGCCGCCCTTCCTAAAACATCATCTGATTTAATGGTTAAAACTTCTTGTAAAATATTAGCCGCTCCGTATCCCTCTAAAGCCCAAACCTCCATCTCTCCAAATCTCTGGCCTCCGAATTGGGCCTTCCCGCCCAAGGGCTGCTGGGTAATCAAAGAATAAGGGCCGATAGAGCGCATATGGATTTTATCTTCAACCATATGGATAAGCTTCATCATATAAATATAACCGACTGTGATTTTTTCCGGAAAAGCAATCCCGGTTCTTCCGTCATAAAGAACAAACTTTCCGTC
>Ga0154615_108_pt1 | contig 17709 bp, 21 predicted proteins | sample Rifle2008BG13ft_FD_116044 | JGI IMG/M metagenome (GOLD analysis project Ga0154615, IMG submission 116044) | Candidatus Nealsonbacteria bacterium RBG_13_37_56
CTGCGGAAGTTGTCTAAAAAGTTTATTGCTTCACTATTTACTATGAAGCTTCTTAATGGAAAAAAATTATCTCAAAAGATTTTGAACGATCTTAAGAAAGAAATAGAGAGAAAAAAACTAAAATTAAAATTAGCGGTTGTTTTGGTTGGGGAGGATTTGGATTCAAAAATATTTGTTAAGCAGAAAAGAAAAGCCTGCGAATTGGTCGGGATTGATTTTGAATTATTTCAGCTTTCGGAACAGATTCAGCAAATAGAGCTGGCTGAAAAAATAAAAAAGATTGTGAAAAGCGATATTTCCGGTTTAGTTATTCAATTGCCTTTGCCAAAACATATTAATACAGATAAAATTTTAAATTTGGTTCCAAAAGAAAAAGATGCTGAATTAATTTCACCGGTGGTTTGCGCCATCAGCCGTCTTTTAGAAGAATATAAAATATCTTTAAAAAATAAAAATATTGTTTTAATCGGAAAAGGAAGATTGGTCGGACAGCCGGTTGCCGATTGGCTGAAGAAACAGGGTTTGAATTTTTCCGGCCTAAAAGACATTAAACAAGCTGATGTTGTAATTTCCGGAGTCGGCCGGACCAATTTTATAAAAGGGGATATGATTAAAAAGGGGGCAGTGGTGATTGACGTTGGAAGAGATATTGATTTTGAAACTGTTTCTAAAAAAGCAGGTTATTTAACTCCAACTCCGGGCGGAGTGGGACCAATGACTGTTGCTTGTTTGCTTAAGAATTTAGTTTATGGATTTATATCTATTTAATTTAATAAATCAGTTTGCTTTAAAATGGGAGTGGCTTGATGTTTTAGCGATTTTTCTGGCTGAATTTCTTCAGTATTTTTTGCTTTTCGGTTTATTTTTATTTTTAGTAAAAGATTTTAAGAAATATTTAAGAATGATTATTGAGGCAGTTCTTTCTGCTTTTTTAGCAAGATTTGTTATTGTCAGTTTTATCCGCTGGATACTGCCCAGGCTAAGGCCGTTTATAACTAATAATGTTAATCTTCTTTTTGAATATTCTGGGTCTGCCTTTCCTTCCGGACATGCCGCTTTCTTTTTTGCGGTTGCTACTGTTGTTTATCTTTATAATAAAAAAATCGGAGCTTTATTCTATTTAAGCAGTATTTTAATTGTTTTAGCCCGGGTTTTTTCCGGGGTTCATTGGCCTTCAGATATCTTAGCCGGAGCTGTGGTCGGAATATTATCCGGCTATGCGATTTATAAAGTTTCTGATTATAATGTTTCTAATAAATAAGGCCGTCCACTAAAACTCACGATCGTGAGTTTTAATAAACGGCCTTTAATTTTCAAATATTGTTTTATTGTGCCTGGGGTGGGACTCGACCGATCATTCGATCGGTCGCCCGGTCGGATGACCGGGCGAACCCTTGACTTAATATGTGCCGCGGGTGGGGGTCGAACCCACATGAGATTGCTCTCATAGGTTTTTGAGACCTACACGTATACCGGTTCCGTCACCGCGGCAAATATCTTATTTTACCACATTTTTATTAGATTGGCAATCTTTATTGGAACATTTTGTTCCTTTTTTTGTTTCCACTAAAAGAGAATTGCACTCGGGGCATTTTTCTCCGGTGGGCTTGTCCCATAAAGCGAAATCGCATTTCGGGAACTGATTGCAGCCATAAAATATTTTTTTTCTTTTGGTTCTTTTCTCTGTTAGTTCTCCTTTTTCGCATTTAGGGCATTTTATATTCAAGCTATTTTTTTCTAACGCCTCAGTATATCGGCATTTTGGAAATCCGGAGCAAGCGTAGAATTTTCCGAATTTGCCCAAACGAATTATTATTTCGGAACCGCACTTAGGGCATTTCTTTCCAGTCGGCTTTTCAGTAATGTCTTTTTTATCAACTTCTTGATATTTTTTTTCTAAGTTTTTTTCAAAAGGAGTATAAAAATCCTGGCAAGTTTTTACATAATTATCTTTCCCATCGGCGATTTCATCAAGCTCGTTTTCCAATTTTGCCGTAAAGTTGATATCAACTATTTCAGGAAAGTGTTTTACTAATATATCATTGACTATTGTTCCAATTTCAGTCGGCTGGAATCTTTTAACTTCATTTTTTTCTATATAGTTTCTAGCTTGGACTGTTGATATTATTGGAGCATAAGTCGACGGCCTTCCAATGCCGTTTTCTTCCAATTCTTTTATTAAAGTGGCTTCAGTATATCTGGCCGGCGGCTGGGTAAAATGCTGGGAAGGAATAAGTTTTATTAATTCCAAAATTTCTTTTTCTTCTAAATCCGGAAGTTCGGTTTCTTCAAAATTCATCGGATAGACCTTAAGAAAGCCGTCAAATTTTAAAATCTGTCCGTTAGCTTTAAAGAGATAATCTTTTGCTTTTATTTCTATGTTGGTAGAATCAAAAACCGCTTCGCTAATTTGGGAGGCAAGAAATCTTTTCCAGATAAGATCGTAGAGCCGGGTTTGGTTTTCATCAAGCCTGGGTTTTTTTTCTAAATAAGTCGGCCTGATGGCTTCATGGGCTTCTTGAACCTTGCCTTTTGATTTATATCTTCTTTCTTTATGGTATTTTTTGCCGTAGCTTGATTCAATATAGCTTTTAGCCAAAGATAAGGATAATTGAGAAAGATTTACCGAATCGGTTCTGTGATAGGTGATATGCCCTTTTTCATATAATTGCTGGGCAACCATCATAGTAAACTTAGCCGGGAATTTAAATCTTTTCCAGGCTTCTTGCTGGAGAGTGCTGGTAGTAAATGGAGGCAGGGGATTTCTTATTGTTTCTTTTTTTTCAATTTTCTCCACTTCATACTCCGCCCCTTCTAAATCCTTAACAATTTCCTCTACCTCTTTTTTATTTTTAATATCTAACTTAGGGATTATCTTTCCTTCTTTTTTTACTAAGAGTGATAAAAATTCAGTTTTAAGCTTTGAGTTGTGGTTTTGCGTTTTGAGCTTTGCGTTTTGAGTTTTATCAAGCAAGGCTTCAATATTCCAATATTCGCTTGGCTTGAATTTTTCAATCTCTCTTTCTCTTTCTACAACTAATCTTACAGTAACTGATTGGACTCTCCCAGCTGATAATCCTTTAGCAACTTTTTTCCAAAGAAAAGGAGAAAGCTTATATCCGACAATTCTGTCTAAGACTCTTCTTGCCTGCTGGGCGTCAACCAGATTCATATCAATATCTCTGGGATTTTTTAATGCTTCTTGGATGGCTGATTTAGTAATTTCATGAAAAACAATTCTTTGAGGGTTTTTTAAATTAAGGATTTCAGAAAGATGCCAAGCGATTGCTTCTCCCTCCCGATCTTCATCTGTGGCCAAGATGATTGTTTCTGCTTTTTTCGCTTCTTCTTTTAATTCTTTTATAACCCTTTTTGATTTTAAAGGAATAACATATTTAGGATTGAAGTTTTCTTCAACATTGACTCCGAGTTCGTTTTTCGGCAGATCCCGGACATGGCCGAAAGAAGACAAGACCTTATAATCCTGGCCTAAGAAGGTTTTAATAGTTTTTGATTTTGTCGGGCTTTCAACTATGATTAGATTCATAAAACACTTGAAAAATTATTATTTTTATGTATTATATATTAAAGTATTATACACAATTACAGCACATTAACAAGAAAGGAAATAACAATGGCTGACAGAATAAAGAGGGTGATTGCCGGAGTAGCGGCTTTTTTCACGGGAGAAAAAATTGTTATTAATAAGGAAGGAATTATTTCTATTCTTCCTCATCGGGGCAGAATGCTTCTTTTAGATGAAATCGTGATAACAGACAACAAAGTTATGGGGAAATTTGAAGTAACAGAAGAGGTTTGTCAGGGACACAAATTTAATGATCAATTGGTTTTTAGAGGAGTGGATATTATAGAAATGGCAGCTCAAGTTTTAGGCGTCTGGCTTGCCCAGCATCCTGAATCTGAGGGCAAAATAGCTTTCTTTAGAAGGTTATTAGGCGAGGTTAAGTTTTTTGGGATGGTTGTTCCTTCTGATGTTTTAATGATAGAGATACCCGTCAGCAAAGAAAGCGAAAAAGCAGGAGAGGACTATATGGGAAGTCCAAGAATTGAAATATCAGGCAGGCCGGATCGGCTGATTGAAAAAGCAGTTGCCGAGAATATTATCGCTAGAGTAGATAAAAAACTCAAAGCTTCTATTTCGGGCATTGAATTAAGCATTGTTCGTATTGTTCCTAAAATAGAGCTTAGCTGAGAAATAATCAGCTAAGCTTTTTTATTTCAGCCAGGGCTTGCCGGACAGCTTGGTTTAATAATTCTTTTTCCTCTTTTTTAAATTTTTCAAGAACAAATTCTTTGCTTCTATGCACTGATGCATGGAAGCATAAGGGGTGGATGCCGATTCTGATTCTTGTGAAATCTTTTGTTCCCAATTCTTTAATAATTGATTCTACTCCCTTATGGCCGGCCGAACCTCGGTTTTCAGAAGGGCGGATTTTACCCAAAGGCAGATCAATGTCGTCGTGAATAATGTAAAGATTTCGGAGATTCCGGGGGTCTGACCCCCGCTGATTTAGCGGGGGTCTGACCCCCGCTAGCTTTTTTACAGAGATTCCTGAGTTATTCATAAAAGTTTGCGGTTTTGCAAGGATTATTTTTTTGCCATTAATAACATTTTCTGAAATTAAAGCATTGAATTTTTTAGACAGCTTAAACTCCGGAAAATTATTTTCCTTGACAAATTGGTCAAGAACCTCAAATCCAATATTATGCCGAGTATTAATATATTTTTTCCCCGGATTGCCCAAACCGATAATGATAACCATATTTTTTCATTGTATCATTTTTATTAAAATGTGGAAAACCTTGTTTGATTTATTTTTTGTAAATAGTATAATATAAAAAAACGTTATAGCACTTTAAAAACAGAAAAAGGCCTCGTGGGGCAGGGTGAAAGAAAAAAGGTTAAAAGAAAGGAGGTAGTTGTTATTCTAGCTGGTCAGGGCCAAAAAATCGTTTCTTGATTTTCAATCAATGCGAATATTCTGAAAGACGAGGTGTAAAATGGGTAGGAAGTTACTTTTGTTTAAAGAACAAGAAAGCAGAAAGAACAAGTAGACCAAGAAGAAAACGGTTAGTAGGCCGAGGTTCTTTGAACCTCGGCTTTTTTATTTGACTTGCATAAATGATAATCTTCTGGTAGAATAGATCATAATATGGTGAAAAACTTTTTTTCATTTGTTTGGGAAGTCGCTAAAATAGTTATCATTGCGGCAGTAATAGTCATCCCGATCAGATATTTTTTATTCCAGCCGTTTTTTGTCAGGGGCCAGTCAATGGATCCTAATTTTGAAAACGGCGATTATTTGATTGTTGATGAAATAAGTTACAAATTCAGAAGCCCTCAGAGAGGGGAGGTGGTGGTTTTTAAATATCCTGATGATCCTTCTCAAAGATTTATCAAAAGAATCATCGGTCTTCCCGGAGAAACGATAGAGATCAAAGAGGGGAAGATTACGATTTACAACGGAGAAAATATTTTATCTTTAGATGAATCAAGCTATATTGGTTCCAGCTTATATACTTCAGGAGATATTAAAGTTAGTTTGGCTGAAAATGAGTATTTTGTTTTAGGCGATAATCGGCCTTTTTCTTATGATTCAAGAAGATTTGGAGTTTTGCCTGAAGAATATATTATTGGAAGGTTTTTTTTAAGGGCTTGGCCTTTGGATTCTTTATCAGGATTTAAAATTCCTGAATATTAATTATGAGTAAAAATCCTAAATTTCAAAGTCCGACCGGAATGCGCGATATTTTGCCTGAAGATCAGAAATATTTTAAAAAGATTTATGACACAGTTTTTGAAATTGCTGATTTTTATGGTTTTGGCAAGATTGATACTCCTATTCTGGAAGAAACAGAGCTTTTTTCAAGAGGAATCGGATTAACGACTGATGTTGTAAGCAAGGAAATGTACACCCTAAAAACTAAAGGAGGAGATAATTTGAGTTTAAGGCCGGAATGGACAGCGCCGATTGCCAGATCATATATTGAAAACGGAATGTATGCTTTGCCTCAGCCGATAAAGCTTTGGTATTTTGGGCCCTGCTATCGCCATGAACGGCCCCAAGCAGACAGATACCGCCAGTTTTGGCAGTTTGGCTTTGAGGTTTTAGGAGAAAAAAATCCGGTGATAGATGCCCAGATTATCCAGATTTTTTATAATATTTTAAAAGAGCTTAAGCTTAAAAACTTGATCGTTGAAATTAATAGCATTGGAGACAGCAATTGCCGTCCTTATTATAAAAAGCTTTTGTCAAATTATTATAAAAGCAGAGAAAATTCTCTTTGCGCCGATTGCAAACGAAGGGCGAAGGATAATATTTTAAGATTGTTAGACTGTAAAGAAGAAAAATGCCAGCCCATAAAAACCGAAGCCCCTGAAATAATTGACCATCTTTGCGAAGAATGCCATAGTCATTTTAAAGAGGTTTTAGAGTTTTTAGACGAAATCGAACTTCCATATAATCTTAATCCTCATTTGGTAAGAGGCCTTGATTATTATACTAAGACCGTATTTGAAATATTTTTTGAGTCAGAATCAGAAAAAAAAGAAGAGGTTGTCAGGAACGCCTTAGTTGGCGGAGGAAGGTATGACAAACTGGTAAAGCTTTTAGGGGGCAGAGACACTCCGGCCTCCGGCGCTGCAGCCGGAGTAGAAAGAATTATAAAATTAATGAAAGCTCAGGGGGTAAGCTTAGGCAAAGAAGCTGAAACTCAGATATTTTTAGCTCAGCTCGGCAGTTTAGCCAAGAGAAAAAGCTTAAGGCTTTTAGAAGATTTTAGAAAATCAAAAATAAAATTGGAAGAATCTTTCGGAAAGGACTCTTTAAAATCTCAATTGAATAGGGCTGATAAGGTTGGAGCTAAATATACTTTGATTTTAGGCCAGAAGGAAGCCCTAGACGGAGTAGTTATAATCAGGGATATGAGCAGCGGCAACCAGGAGATAGTGAAGATAGATCAAGCTGTGGCTAAAGTAAAAAACAAACTTAAAAAATAATATGCCGTGTATTTTTTGTGAAATAATAAATAAAGAAAAACCGACTGAAATTATCCATGAGAACGATAATTTTATTGTTATTAAAGATATCAAGCCCAGCGCTCCAGTCCATCTTTTAGTTATTCCCAAAAAACACATTGATTCAGTGGCTCATTTAACTCCCAAAGATGAAGGATTAATGGGGGAAATGATTTTAACCGCCCAAAAGGTTGCTCAAGAAAAGAATTTAAATAGTTATAGATTAAGAATTAACACTGGCAAAGGAGCAGGTCAGATTGTTGACCATCTCCATATGCACATATTTAGCTGGTAATAAAAATTATGAGTTTAGAAATAAAAAAAGAAGGAAGAGAAACATCGCAAAATTTAGTGCGCCGTTTTTCAAGAAGAATGAAGCAAAGCGGTATTTTGCTTAGAGCAAGAAAGGCTCGTTTTAAAGAGAGGCCAAAAAGCCGGCAGATGAAAAAACGCTCTGCCTTGAGAAGAGAAGAATTGAAAAAAGAATATGAGATGCTGGAAAAATTAGGCAAAGTTAAATAATCATCTTAACATTTCAGCATTTTAACATACTAACAAAAATAAAAATTAGATGTTAAAATGTTTAGATGTTAAAATGTTAAAATGATTTATGCTTAAAGAAACCGTAAAAAGCGATCTGAATAAATCTATAAAAGAGAGCAACGAAATTATGCGCTCCACCTTGCGGATGGTTTTGGCCGCTGTTTCCAATAAAGAAAAAGAAAAAAGATATAAAGAAAAAGCTGAAGCTGAAGTTCAACTGACCGAAGAAGAAATGATTGAGGTTATTTCTTCCGAAGCCAAAAAAAGAAAAGAAGCGATCAGAGAATACGAAAAAGGAGGAAGGCAGGATTTGGCTGAAAAAGAAAAAGCCGAACTAAAAATTTTAGAAAAATATCTGCCGGAACAGCTTTCAGAGAAGGCAATCAGAAAATTAGTCCAACAAGCAGTTGAAAAAACCGAAGCTTCGGAAATGAAGGATATGGGCAAGGTAATGGCGGAATTGATGCCTCAAGTCAAAGGCAAAGCCGACGGCAACGTCGTCAGCCAAATAGTAAAAGAATTATTATCTCCAAAAGAACAAGATGAGAAATAAGATCGAGGAAGAATATGTTAATTAAAATTAAAAATGAAGAGTTAGTAAAAGAATTGATTGGCGAAATAAAAGATTTTCCTCTCTATGCAACGCAGTTGATAAATTTAGCTAATCAAAATGCTCAAGGCACAAGACCGCGGGTCGTTGGACAACTTACAGAGTTTATTAAAGAATGTCCCGAAAGGACATATGAAGGCTGGAAGAAATGGTATCTTTTAAAATATCCTAATGCAATTGAGAGCGCTACGGAGAGAATTAATGAAATGATGGATAAGTTAAAGGAAGCGATAAAGTCAATTGATGAATCAATGATAAAAAAATGGGTTGAAGATTTGGTTTTAGAAAAAACTTTTGTTGGTTTAAGATTTCAGGAAGCAATTTTAAAGAAAGTTGCTTCAATTAAAAATAGTAATTATAGACTTGCTGAACCGAAAGAAGAATCACAGGGTATAGATGGATTTATTGGCGATGTTGCGGTATCAATAAAACCTATAACTTATAAAACCAAAGATGCTCTTAGAGAAGAAATTAAAGCTAAAATCATTTTTTATAACAAAACAAAATCTGGTTTGGAAATAGATGCAGATAACGTGTTAAAATAAATAATATGGCTACAACCCATAAAATTATCATAGGGGATTCGCGGAATATGGCCGAGATTAATAATGAGGCGGTTCATCTTATTGTTACTTCGCCGCCTTATTGGCAAATAAAAGATTATGGAGATTCAAATCAAATTGGTTTCAATGATACTTACGAAGAATATATTGAAAATTTAAATAAGGTTTGGTCGGAATGTTATAGAGTTTTATATCCAGGCTGTAGATTATGCGTGAATATAGGCGATCAATTCACCAGAGCAGTAACTTACGGAAGATATAAGATTATACCTATACGAGAAGAAATTATTAGATTTTGTGAGTCAATCGGTTTTGATTACATGGGCGCTATTATTTGGCAGAAAAAAACCACAATGAATACCACGGGCGGAGCTTCGGTGATGGGTTCTTTTCCTTATCCTCGCAACGGAATAATTGAAATTGATTACGAGTTTATATTGCTATTTAAAAAATTGGGCCAGTCGCCAAATCAGGTGAGTAAAGAGACAAAGGAAGAATCTAAACTATCAAACGAAGAATGGAGAAAATACTTTACAGGGCATTGGAATTTTGCTGGTTGTAAACAAGATAAACACCTCGCTATGTTTCCAGATGAATTGCCGAGACGGCTTATTAAAATGTTTAGTTTTGTTAACGAAACAGTTCTTGACCCCTTTTTAGGAAGCGGGACCACCTCAAGAGTGTCCAGAAGATTAAAAAGGAATTCCGTAGGATATGAAATCAATAAAGAATTTTTATCAATAATTGAAGATAAAATTGGGAAGAATAAACCGTCTTTATTTGACCAAAGAGATATAGTCGAAGTTATTTATCAGAATAATAAAAAAGAGAGTAATAATCATTCAGTAAAGATTGGTGAAAATAATAAAACGATCAATAATCGCATTCGTCACCCCGAATATTGGAAAACATTAAAAAGGTCATTAACTGTTATATAAATTTAAATTAAATTTTATAAAAATATATGCAAAAATTAAACCCTAAAGCAGTTTGGATATTTTTCTTTCGTTTTTTATTGTCTGGTGTATTTATTGGTTTTTTCTTGGCGATGTTTATCTTTCCGATGATGATGGGATTGGTATTTGATAAAAATGCTCCCCTTGAGCATTTAAAACCTCAAGCAGAAGTAATTTTATCTAGCTGGTTTTTATTTATTTTATTGTATTTTTTATTAATTGCAGTTTTCTGTTGGATTTGGGCTAAATTAACTTATCGCTTTTACGCCTATCAATTAACAGAAGATGTTTTTAAAAAAGAGTGTGGAGTAATTTGGAAAAAATATGTTTCCATACCCTATGAGAGAATCCAGAATGTAGATATTCATCGAGGAGTAATTGCTAGGATTTTAGGGTTAAGCGATCTGTATATTCAAACAGCCGGCGCTAGTGCTGTTGTATATGGGAGAAGAATGGCTGGAATTGGAGCTGAAGGATATTTGCCAGGACTTAGTATGGATATAACCGAGCAATTGCGCGAGGAGCTTATCAAAAAAGCAAAAGGCGCCAAACAAGGACTATAAAATATGATTGAGATAAATAATTTAACCGGAAAGAAAATTGATGAGAAATTTTTGAAGGGGCTTGCCAAAAAAGTTTTAAAAGGAGAGAATAGAGAAGAGACGGATTTATCAATTGCTTTTGTCGATAAAAAAAGAATAAAAGAGCTTAATAAAAAATATAGGAAGAAAGATGAAGCAACAGATGTATTATCTTTTGGAAACGGCTTGAACGAAATAGTTATTTGTTCGGAAATGATTAAGAGTAGTTTGGAGGAGGTTTTAATTCATGGTTTGTTGCATTTGCTGGGCAATGAGCATGGCGAAAAAATGGAAGAAAAGCAGAAATATTATTTAAATTTGTTTAAATGTTTAAATGTTAAAATGATATTATGGCAAAACCATACATTATAACTGGTTTAGACATCGGTTCGGGATATATTAAATTGCTTTCTGTTTCTAAAAAATCTGGAGAAGAAAACTTTGAGATTTTGTCTCAGCTCCAGGAGCCTTCTTTGGGCATTAGAAAAGGAGTTATTATTAATGTGCCCAAGGTTGCTGAGAGCATATCTTCTTTAATAAAAAAAGCAGAGCAGGATTCTGGAATCAAGATAAATAATGTTTATGCTAATATAAATGGAGGCCATATTTATTCTACTTATTCTAAGGGATTGGTTTCTGTTTCTCGGGCTGACAGAAAAATATCAGAAGAAGATGTTGAAAGAGTGTTGCAAGCAGCTCGAGCTATTTCTCTTTCTTCAAATAAAGAAATTATCCATACTTTTCCAAAAGAATTTATTGTTGACGGAGAGGGAGGAGTGAGAGAGGCAGTCGGGATGGAAGGAGTAAGATTAGAAGCAGAAACATTACTTCTTTGCGGTTTTTCTCCTTATATTAAAAATTCAACCCAGGCAATTTTAGGTTCTGGAGTTCAAGTCGGCGAACTAATTTCAGATCCTTTGGCGAGCGCCCGGGCAGTTTTAACCCCAAAAGAAAAAGAACTGGGGGTTTGTATTTTAGATATCGGAGCTGCCACTACCGGCATGGGGGTATTTGAGGAAGGAAGCTTAATCCATGCCGCTGTTTTTCCTGTTGGTTCAAGCCATATTACAAATGATATTGCCATTTGTCTTAAAACAGATATTAATACAGCAGAAAAAATAAAATTAGAATTCGCCACCTGTAAAGATATTTCTAAAAAAGAAAAGAAAACTGAAAAGAAAATAAAATTAGAAGGAGAAGAGACGCTTTCTTTTTCAGTAGATCTTTTGTCGGATATTGTTGAGGCTAGGGTTTCCGAAATTTTAGATTTAACTAATAAAGAATTAAAAAAGATATCGCGCCAAGAAATGCTGCCAGCTGGAATAGTTTTAACCGGGGGGGGAGTTAAATTGCCAGGCATTAAAGATTTAACCAAGAAAAGACTGAAGCTTCCTTGTCGGATTGGCACCGCTGAGGGTTTTTCTGGTTTTCATGCCGATCCAAGCCTATCAACTCTTTGCGGTTTGATTTTAGAAGGGATTGATTTAGAAGAGGAGCAGGGAAGTTTTCCAGGTTCTAATAAAGGAATCAGAAACAGACTAAAGAATATATTTAGAATTTTTATTCCATGACCTCAAATATCAATATAAAAGTTGTCGGCGTCGGCGGCTCCGGAAATAACGCTGTTTCTAGAATGATGAAATATAAGATAAAGGGGGTAGAATTAATTGCAATAAATGCTGATGCCCAAGATCTTCAAAGAGCCAGAGCTCATCGTAAGCTTCGGATTGGACGAAATTTAACTAAAGGATTAGGAGCGGGCATGAATCCTGAAGTGGGCAGGCAAGCAGCTGAAGAGCAGAGAGAAGAAATAGAACAGATGTTAAGAGATGCAGATATGCTTTTTATCGCTGGCGGATTAGGAGGCGGAACCTGTTCGGGCGCTTCTCCTGTTGTGGCTGAAATTGCTAAAAATCTGGGAGCTTTAACTTTAGCAGTAGTAACTATGCCTTTTTCTTTTGAGGGCGTTAACCGGATGGAGATTGCCCAGAACAGCTTAAAAAAATTAAAGCCCAAGGTTGATACTTTAATTGCAATTTCTAATAATAAATTACTTTCTATTTTAGAACCAAAAACCACAGTTTCAAATGCTTTTTGGTTTTGCGACGATGTTTTAAGGCAGGCGGTTCAAGGGATTTCTGATTTGATTGTTTTGCCTGGTATTATAAATATTGATTTCGCCGATATCAAAGCAATTATGAAAAATTCTGGTTCGGCTCTTTTTGGGATCGGAAAAGCTAAGGGGGTAGAACGGGCCAAAGAAGCGGCCAAAAAAGCTCTTAATTCTCCTCTTCTAGATCTTTCTGTCAAGGGCGCCAAGGGAGTTCTTTTTAATGTTTCTGGAGGCAAGGATATAAGCTTGTCTGAAATAGATGAAGCGGCTAAGGTTATTACTGAAGAAGTTTCTTCAGAGGCAAAAGTTATTTTTGGAGCGATCCAAGACGAAAAATTAAATAAGGGAGAAATAAAAATAACCGTAATTGCCACCGGCTTTTAACTAATATCTTAACGCTCAACAATTAAACTTTTCAGGCACCGGCCGTCTCCGCCGCCAGCGCGGCGGAGCAGCCTACGGCCTCGGCCTTTTCGCCCGCCTTCGGCGGGACCATGCCGAAAAGGCCTGCGAAAGTTGCCTTAAAAGTTTATTGTTTCGCTCTTATAAGTTATGAATTATAAGAAAGGAGTTTTAATAGCTTTTGGAGAATTATTTTTGAAGTCAAAAGGAGTGAGAAAAATTTTTCAAATAAGATTAATCAATAATCTTCGTTTTTTTCTTAAGAAAGAAGGATTGAATTTTAAAATTAATAATTTCAGAGAAAGAATTTTCATTGAAACAGGCCAGCTTCTAAAAGCTAAAAAAATAATTAAAAGAGTTTTTGGAATTGCCTGGCTGGCAGAATCTTTTTATTTTCCCGAAACTAGCTTAAAAGAATTTTCAAAATTCATAGATAATAATTATCAAGAATGGATAAAGAAGAATGAAACTTTCGCCTTGAGGATAAAAAAAGAAAGAGCGATTGTTGACAAGATAGCCAAAAATATAAATAGAAGAGTTGATTTAACAAATCCTGAAAAAGAAATATTTATTGAGAACAGGGGAGATGGTTGGTTTCTTTATTTTAAAAAGATAGGAGGCGCTGGCGGACTGCCCAATGGGAGCAGCGGCAAGGTTTTGTGTTTGGTTTCCGGCGGAATTGATTCTGTTCCAGCTGCTTTTTTAGTTGCTAAAAGAGGAGCAGAGAATATCTGGCTTCATTTTCATAGTTTTCCTTTGGTTTCTAATTCCAGTATTGAAAAGGTTAAAGAATTGGCAAAAGTTTATCTTAAATATCAGCCTAAGCTTAAAATTTATTTTATTCCTTTTCAGAAAAATCAATTAGAAATAAAGGCTAAAACGCCAGCTAATTACAGGGTTTTGCTTTACCGGAGATTAATGTTTCAAATAGCCGAAAATATTGCCTTAAAAGAAAACTGCCAGGCCTTGATTACCGGAGAAAGCTTAGGCCAAGTCAGTTCTCAAACCCTAACTAATATTAAGATTATTGAAGAAAAGATAAAAATGCCTGTTTTAAGGCCATTAATCGGTTGGGATAAAGAAGAAATAATTGATTTGGCTAAGAAAATAGGGGCATATAATATCTCAATAAAGCCCCAAGAGGATTGCTGCACTTTATTTGTTCCTAAACATCAGACAGCTCAAGGCAATTTGGAAGCAGTTGAGAAATTAGAAAAGAAATTAAAGCTTTCTGGGCTTGACTATGATTTATACTTAATTTAAGCTATAATAAAGGTAATAAAGGTGTGAATAACTTTTTTTACTACTAAAGGTCGTTTTAAAAGAATTAAATTTATAATACTATGGATTACACAGGATATTGCGTTAAATGTAAAAAGAAGAATGTTAAGATGGAAGGTCCTAAGCTTGTTTCAATGAAAGGGAAGGGAAAGGTTAAAAGATATGCTGTTTCAGGGACTTGTCCTTCATGCGGGACAAAGATGTTTAGAATTGTAGGGCAGGAAGCTGCTGAAAATTTTAAAAAAGCAGCATAAATTTATAGATTGTTTCGGTTCGAACCGCGCCCCCCGCTAAGCGGGGGGTTTTGGTTTTTGGTCGGTGCTAAATTCCTACGATCGTGGAAAAATTGCGCCGATTAAATTATTTTTATATAATAAGATAATGAAAGCTCTAAAGAAAAAAATATTACTACTTTTGTTTGGAGGATTAGCTTTTGGTTATTCGATTACTCCGAATCGTCAATGGAAAATATTAAAACAAGTTTCTCGAGAATGGAAAAATATTAATAAAGAAAATTTAAGACAGCAAATAAAAGAGCTTTATCGTTCCAAGGTAATTAAAAGAAAAGAAAACCCGGATGGATCCTACACGATAATATTGACTGAAAAAGGGAGGCTGAAAGTTTTAACTTATTATTTCGAAAAAATAAAAATAGAAGGAGGAAAATGGGATGGCAAATGGAGATTGGTAATTTTTGATATTCCGGAAAAGAAAAGAAGAGGAAGAGACGCTCTTAGAGATAAAATAAGAGAAGTCGGCTTTTATGAATTGCAAAAGAGTGTTTTTGTGTTTCCTTACGAATGCAAAGATGAAATTGATTTTATAATAGAGTTTTTTGATTTGAGAAAATACGTCCGTTTCGGAATCTTGGATTCAATTGATAATGAGCTTCATTTAAAAAAGATATTTAAATTATAGTTATTCTATTATTGTATTGTAAAGAATTATAGGAAATAAGGGATAAAGATATATTGTATAATATATTGTATAAGGGTTGGAGTGAAATTTCCACGATCGTGGAAATTTAGCACCAATGAAATTATGGTATAATAAAAATTTCTTGTATAAAAAAGTCCGCTTTTGTTAGTTTAGCGGACTATTACAGCCTATAGAAAAAGATCTTATTATCTAATGAATTTTCGGAATTCTTTAAGGAGAGATTTTCTGGATTCCATAAGACCAATCGCTTTTTCTACAAGCTCATCTGGAATTTCAATTTCTTTGACTATTTCGCAATCGTCTTTTTGAAAATTATCCCATATGAAGAGATTATTTTCGTGAGGAGTAATGACAAGATTGTTTGCTTCTGGGATAAAGATTCGTTTGATTGTTGAACCACTTCCATGAGTCCAAGCGAGAACTCCTTCATAGACAGTCTGACTAATGATTTCAGCCTTCATTTTTATCTCCTTTCAATTCAGAAACCTTGTTGTTAAATTACAATACTAAAATATACGTCCATTTATTAAATATGTCAATAGTAAAAAATAAAAAAGTAGTTTGGGTGGTTTTAGCGGTTTTGATTGGGGCGAATGTTTTGGTTTTAATGGTTGTTTGGGAATTGGGCCGGGCTTCGGTTTTAGAAGTGATATTTTTTGATGTTGGTCAAGGAGACAGTATTTTTATTGAAACAAAAGATGGGTTTCAGATTTTAATTGACGGCGGGCCGGATCTAAGCGTCTTAGAGAAACTGGGCCAGGAAATGCCTTTTTACGATAGAACGATTGATTTAGTAATTCTAACTCATCCTGACCACGATCATATATTCGGTCTGTTGGAAGTTTTGAAAAGATATCAAGTAAAAAATATTCTATGGACAGGAGTTGTTAAAGATACGGATGAATATAAAGAATGGGAGAAACTGATCAAGGAAGAGGGGGCTAATATAATAATAGCCCAAGCGGGCCAGAAGATAATTTGCTCGTTGCAAAAAACTCACGATCGTGGAAATTCTGCAATGGGTATTTTTCTTAATATTTTATATCCGCTTGAGAGTTTAGAGGGTCAAGAAGTTGAAGATTCCAACGATACTTCTATTGTTGCTCAATTAGTTTTTAACGACAACTCTTTTTTATTAACCGGGGATATTTCAAAAAAAATAGAATCGAAACTTATTGATCAGAACCAGGAATTGGATTCGGATATTCTAAAAGTTGCTCACCATGGAAGCAAAACATCAACCAGTCCGGAATTCTTGCAAGCTGTTTCTCCGGAAACCGCTGTTATAAGCGTGGGGGAAAATAAGTGGGGGCATCCGGCAGAAGAGGTGTTGCAAAGATTAGAACAATTTGGTATAGATATATTAATAACTAAAGAATTAGGCGACGTTAAATTTAGCTTTTAAATTATTTACAAACTTTTTTTCGGTAGGTATTTTAAAGAACACGGATATTTTTCTGCTGAAAAATTCCTCTTTCTCGCGCCGTCGCGCTCCGAAGGTTTTTTTAAAATACCTACTCTCAAAGAGTTTATGATTATTTTATGAAAGATTTAGAATTTCCCTTATTTAAAACTAAAATAGAAAATTCTCCCAAATTTGATTTGACTGACGTTGAAAAACGTAAGGAGTATTTTGAGTTGAAAGCCGGAGAAGAAATTAAAAAACTAAGAGAGTATTTGAAGGAAAATACTTTCATCGCTTATTTATTAGGCAAAAAAAATTCGGGCAAGGGGACCTATGCGAAGATGCTTAAAGAAATAGTTGATAAAGACAGAATAGAGCATTTTTCTATTGGAGATATGATCAGAGACGTTGATAAAGAATTAAAAAACAAAGAGAGAAAAAAAGAATTAATCGAATTTTTAAAAAATAATTACCGGGGCTTTATGCCTTTAGAAAAAATAATCACCTCTTTAGAAGAAAGAAACACTTCTAAGCTTTTGCCTTCTGAATTAATCTTGGTTTTAGCCAAGAGAGAAATAGCAAAAAAGGGCAGAAAGGCCATTTTTATTGATGGTTTTCCCAGAGATTTAGAACAAGTGTCTTATTCATTATTTTTTAGAGATTTGATTAATTATCGGGAAGATCCTGATATCCTTGTTTTAATTGATGTTCCGGAAGCAGTAATTGACGAGAGAATAAAGCATAGGGTTATCTGTCCTCTTTGCCAGACATCAAGAAGTTTAAAACTTCTGCCAACTAAAAAAATTGAACACGAAGAGGGGAAGTTTTATCTAGTTTGCGACAATTCTGAATGCGAGGGCAAAAGAATGGTAATCAAAGAAGGAGATGAATTGGGCATCGAACCAATTAGAGACAGGCTATTAATTGATGAGAAGTTAATAAAACAAGCCTTTTCTTTGTATGGAGTTCCCAAGGTTTTATTAAGAAATTCTATTCCAGCTGATAAGGCAGAGCAAATTGTCAATGATTATGAAATAACTCCGGAGTATGATTATCAATTAAAGAATAAGAAAATAAAAACAATAGAAAAGCCTTGGCAGGTTAATGATGATAACGGAAATCCTTGTTATAGTTTAATGCCCCCTCCGGTAGTTGTTTCTTTAATCAAACAATTGGTGGAATGTTTGGAGATGTAAAAAAAAGAGGAAGCAGTTAATGGCTGCTTCCTTTTTTGCTCAAGAAAAATAGATCAAACATCAATATTTTTTCTTAAACAA
>Ga0154615_105_pt1 | contig 17318 bp, 20 predicted proteins | sample Rifle2008BG13ft_FD_116044 | JGI IMG/M metagenome (GOLD analysis project Ga0154615, IMG submission 116044) | Candidatus Nealsonbacteria bacterium RBG_13_37_56
AACAATACTAATTTCACACTAATGTTTTATTAAATTTTGTCAAATCAAAAACCGCCTCAATTAAAAGGCGGCTCTTAGAGATTCACTGCTGGGCTCCCCAGTTCAACAATTTTTAGAAAATTAATCTTAATTCTGGAGAATAGAGAGTATATGGCGACGATGAAGGAGAAATTACTGGAAATCAAGAAATTATATAAAAATCTCGAATTATCACCCAATTTTACTTAAAGCCCTTGACTTTTATAAAAAATAAACTAAATTAAATATAGTTCGTTAAACTATGAAATTAAAATTTGAAAAAAGGAGAAAGTATGGGAACTTGGCACCTTAATCCAGAGTGCGAACGGGCACTAATAAAATTAGATGATGCTCTTTGTTCATTTGAAAGAGCTACGGAAAGAGAATACACGCTTATTCTCGTGCCTCACAGTTCTGATGAAAAAATATTTATGTCCCAGAACGGAAAACCGCTACCTCAAGATTTTGATATGCCTCCTGAACAAATACTATCTATGGCCATGGAGGCACGACGAAAAACATAGATGGATAAATACAGCGACCAGAAATGGCCGCTTTTTTTGCTCCCCAGACGGGACGATTTTCGAACTTTTAGGTGGGTGGTTTATATTGAAAACCCTCTAAATATGCTTAAATTGGCCCAAGAATTATTGGTTTAAAGAAAAAACCCCGTTAATCACACTAACGGGGTCGTGTCACAAAAAAGAACAGTCAGATCTTCTCTATCGTAGCTTTTACTCCTTTCTTCTTATTGGATTCAATGTCCAGGTCGAGAGAATACGTCGGAGGGTTGCTAGCCCTGTTTAAGCATTACTTTCCATTTCGTTCACCTACTCTGGTTTTTTCATGCACCCGATTTTCGGCACTCTCTTTCCCATTCCAGGGTATAGACTCAAAACATTGACCAATAAAAGATAATGAAGGTGCTAATATGTTATTTAGAAGTATAGCAGATTAAATATTTTTTTCAAGCAAAAAGAGAGTCATTAACTCTCTGATCGTGGCTCCGCGGACTGGACTATGTTAGAACCTGCCTTATGCAAGCTTCCCTAGTAATACGATAGACGTTATAGCTAATATAATCCCAATTATTTCATAAATATTTAGAGGTTCTTTAAAATAAAAGACGCTGATGAGAGTAAGAAATAAAACAGTTGAAACTGCGTAAAATACACTAAGAGTTGATAGCTTAATATTTTTCATTACAAAAAACCAACCGAACGCAGTTGCCGCATAAATTAAAAAACCGATAATAAACCATTTTAGTTCAATGAATTTTTTTCCTTCGCCCGCGAGTTTTATAAAAAAATCTCCAATTACTCCAACAAGGGCGAGAATAACAGTGATTATTAGTGAAATTGTTATTTTATTCATTATTTTATTCTACCAAAAAACCGCCCAAATAGATAGGCGATTTTTAGAAATTCACTGCTGTGCTCCGGTGGTAGGACTCGAACCTACAACCCACTCCTTACACTTATCCTACTATTACTAATAGGGGTGGACTATATCATCGCCGTAACCACTATAAATAATGATCTTAGGCGCTCCGGTATCTAGTCTCTACGGCGCCCCCGCCTAAACGGGGTTCCCACGGTATTGCCCTAATAATAGGGTTTCACCGTTATCCCGGAATTTTCACTTCAAAATTTCTCTTGAAGGCTGCGTAAAATTTCACAGGGAGTTGCGCTACCGTTGCGCTACACCGGAGCTCAGAAGTGAATATATAAATTATATTATAAATTTTAGATTATTTCAATAACCCTTTAGTTTTTTGAGTTTTTCGTTGTCGCGGATTTTAGTCAGAGCCTTAGCTTCAATCTGGCGGATTCTTTCCCGAGTAACCCCGAACTCCTGACCCACCTCTTCCAGGGTATGAGTATATCCGTCATTTAAACCGAATCTCATTGATAATATTTTTTGCTCTCTCGGGCTCAAATCAATTAATATTTCTTTTAATCTTTCTTTGAGCAAACTCCTGCCCGCTTGAATATGAGGAGCCGCTGTTTTTTCATCTTCAATAAATTCAGCTAAAACACTGTCATCTTCATCATCTCCTACCGGAGTTTCCAAAGAAACAGTTTCTTGAGAAATTTTTCTAATATGATGCACCTTAGCGACATCAATGCTCATTTCGGCTGCAATTTCTTCAGCCAGCGGTTCTCTTCCCAAGTCCTGCAAAAGACGGCGCCTGACTTTGGTATATTTTGAAATTGTCTCAACCATATGCACTGGTATTCTAATAGTTCTTGCCTGATCAGCCAATGCTCTGGTGACTGCCTGTCTAATCCACCAAGTGGCATAAGTTGAAAATTTATAACCCCTTCTCCAGTCAAACTTCTCTACCGCTCTTCTCAAACCAATATTTCCTTCTTGAATCAAATCAAGCAAAGTAAGATTAGGCGACTTGCCAATATATCTTTTAGCAATAGAAACAACCAAACGCAGATTAGCTCTCATCAGCTTATTTATTGCCTCTTTATCTCCTTTTTCAATCTTTCTGGCTAATTCCTTTTCCTCTTCAGCGGTTAAAAAAGCGACTCGGCCAATCTCTTTAAGATAAAGCTGGATAGGATCTATTTTCACCTTATCTCCAGATACAGTTCCTAAGTCCTTTAAATTATCTTCAATTTTTAAAAACTCTTTAGTTTCCCTAACATCAACTCCTTCTTTTTCCAGCTCTTCAAAAAGATCTTCCACGCCATTAATATCTTTTTCTAAATCTGGAAAAAAATAAAGTATTTCTGAAGTAGTGATAAAACCTCTTTGTTTCCCCTTATTGAATAATTCATTGATTTTCTCCGGAGTAAAAATCTTCTTTGACCGTCGAAGCCTTGGCGAAGACGGTTTTCTTCTCGTAGCTTTCTTCACTGGTTTCTTTTTTGTTTTTGGTTTTTTATCAGCCATATTTATTAAAGGAGTCTGGCTCCCTGATTAAATTGTTGCATTAAATCTTGGACTTTTTCAAAGTTTTTATCCTGCTCTGCTCTTTTAATCTCTTTAGAAATAATATCCAGCTTATCTCTAAGAACTAACACTTTAAGCTCTTTAAAACAGCAGTCAAATTCTTTTTTAAGGTCTATTTCTTCTTCTTGATCAATTTCTGATTTCAGGGAAAGAAAATTTATTCTGTCTTTTAATTCCTCCGGCGCCTCTTTTATAAACCCCTGGCTTGTTTTTAAATGTTCGATAACTTTCATCCCTTCTGGAGAAAAAAGATTTAAGTCATCTATTTCAATTAAATTAACAACTTCAGGAGACTTAATAATTAAAGTTGCCAATCTTTCTTCTAAAAGCTCTTTTCTGGTTTTAAGGATTATCGGTTTTTCTTGTTCAAAATCATCTCTTTTAATATTTTCATTCTGCTGAATAGATGTTTTTTTCAGCTCCTCTAATATATTCTGCTCATTGACTTCTAAAACATTAGCTAAATCTTTAACCCAGATATCCTGTTCTATTTTATTAGGAATCTTTTTAATAATCAAAAGAATGGCTTTTGATATTTGTTTTTTGCCTTCTAAAGTATTTTTATCATACTTAGAAAGAGAGTCCTCAAAATAGAAATCATGGATTGATTTCGCTTTATCAACCAATCCCTGCCACTGATTTAAACCCTTGGCAATTGCCTCAGCCGGATCTTTTCCTTGAGAAATGGTTATTATCTTAATATTAAAACCTTCTGCCTGAGCTAAATCAATGCCTCTTTTAGTGGCTGAATCGCCGGCAATATCCATATCAAAAGCGGTTAAGAGATTGTCTGAATAACGTTTAAGAATCCTTAATTGATAAGAAGTCAAAGCAGTGCCGGAAGTAGCCACCACGTTTTCAAATCCGGCCTGGTTAACCATTATCGCATCCATATAGCCCTCAACCAGAATACAAACATCTTTTTTCCTTATTGCTATTCCGGCTTTATTTAAACCGTATAAAACCCGGCTTTTGTCGTAAAGATAGGTTGCCGGCGTATTAATATATTTTGCCTCTTCCGTGTGGTCATGCCTTTGGGTCTGTTTGAAAACCCTGCCTCCGAAACCAATCGCCTGGGAGCTTAAATCAAAAATAGGAAAAATAATCCTGCCCCGGAACCGATCGTAATAATTGCCGGTTTTCCCCGATTTCAAAGAAAGACCTGCTTTTTCCACTTCTTCGCTTTTATAGCCCCGGCCGATCAAAAAATTAGAAACTCCCTGCCAGATATCGGGCGCATAACCCAGACGCCATTTTTTAATGCTTTCTTCCTTCACTCCTCTTTCCAAAAGATATTTTTTTGCTTCTTGGCCGGCTAAACTTGCTTCCAATTGTTTTTCAAAGAATTTGCAGGCTAAATTAGAAATTTCGTAAAGACGCTCCCTTTCCGTTCTTAATTTAGGGTCTTGTCTTTTTAAGACAACCCCCGCTTTTTGGGCTAAAATCCTCAAGGCGTCTCCGAATTCCACTCCTTCAATTTTCATTACGAATTTAAAAATGTCTCCGCCCTCGGAACAGGCCCCAAAACAATGCCAGATCTGGCGAGCCGGAGAAATAAAAAAAGAAGGCTTTTTTTCGTTATGAAAAGGACAAACAGCCCTGTAATTTGCCCCTGCTTTTTGAAGCTTAATATATCCTCTAATAACCTCAACGATATCCAATCTGGCTTTGATTTCTTCAATAGGAGAACTGATCATAATTTCTAAAATCATCGTATCATAATTTTTATTGGAAAGCAATTTGTGATAAAATAAAAGAATATGAAACAAACCATTGGAATAGATATCGGGGCGACAAAGATCTCTTTTGTTTTATTAGAAAACCAGAAGGCCATAAAAGAGAGAAAAATCGCCACTCCAAAAACCAAAACAAAATTTATTCAAGAAATTAAAGATAATTTAAAAGATTTTCCTAAAATAAATAAAATCGGGCTGGCAATGGCCGGCGCTTTGGATATTAAAAAAGGAATAGTTTTAAAATCCCCCAATTTAAAATATTTAAATAATTTTCCTTTAGTTAAAGTTTTGGAAAAAGAGCTGAAAGCTGAAATCATGATAGAAAACGACGCCAATTGCTTTACTTTGGCTGAAGCGGTCTTGGGCGCAGGAAAGAACAAAAATATTGTTTTTGGAATAACTTTGGGCAGCGGATTAGGTGGAGGTTTGGCAATAAATAAAAAAATTTATCACGGGGCTTTTAATACCGGAGTTGAACCGGGTCACCAAATAATCAACTTTAACGGCTCTAAATGCGGCTGCGGAAATATCGGCTGCTGGGAAGAATACTGTTCAGCCAAGTTTTTCAAAAGAAAGGGTTATTCAGCTCAAGAATTAACGGAAAAAGCAAAACAAAAAGATAAAAAAGCTTTGGCAGTATTCCAAGAATATGGAAAATATTTAGCCATCGGCCTGATTAATATTATTGATTTGGTTGAACCGGAAATCATTGTAATCGGCGGAGGAATTTCCCAAGCCTGGCCTTATTTTTTGAAAGAAACTAAAAAAGAAATTAAAAAGAGGGTTTTTTCACCTCTGGCTAAAAAATATACTAAAATAGAAATCTCTAAATTGGGCGAATTCAGCGGCGCCATCGGCGCCGGGTTACTTTTTACGCATTAAATATTAAGAATATAAATTGCTATGAGTATCTATAACAACAAAAATGCATTCTTGTTCGCTGATAAATTTATATACCGCTCTTAAATCTCCTGTTATATTAATACTTCTATAACCATTATACTTTCCTTTTAAGGGATGGTTACCAAGAATTGGATGATAAGGATTATTTAGAAATAAAATAAAGCGTTCCCGTGTTTTTTTCTTCTGCGTTTCATTTAATTTTTTGTATTGTTTTTCAAAATTTCTATGAAAACGGATTTTCATAAAGAAGCGAAATGTTTTTCAACTTCTTTTTCAGAAAAAAAAGCTTGAGAAATATTTCTCTTTTTTTTTATATCATTTTCTACTTGACCAAGAATTTTTTCTAAACTTGAAGACATACAAGGAATAGTGCTAAAATAAATTTCTTTATTCCTGACGAATTGTTTTAAATAAGCATTAATAACAGCGCTTAAAGAAAAACCAAGGTCTTCAGCGATCTTTTTTGCGTTTTTCTTCACTTTTTTATCAGTTTTAATATTAATTACAGTTTTCATATTTTTTTATCTATATACCTAAAGTATATACAATGGTTAAATCTCTGTCAAGTGGAAATCAGGCGGAGGGGACAGGAGTCGCCCGGTCATGCGACCGGGCGCCCGGTTGACTAACCGGGCGAACCAGAATTATACGGGCACGATGTCCGCAAGTTAGAACCGAGAAAGTGGCTTAAATTCGAGGATATTGATAAAAGTATACAGGAATTACGAGCTATCTTCAAAGTTCATCCGGAATGGTTTGAGACACCAAAACCGAAGTCGGTTGCCGGTAAAAATGAGGTGAATTATTCGGTTATAGAATAAATATACGTTGCGAAAAACAAATAGTTAATTTTTAATAGGTTTTTTCATTATAAACAAATACTTAAAACCTCTCAAATAAAAATTATATTGCCTTGCCCTATTATGCCAAACGCCCGTATTTGATGTTTGATTGTGACGAGTCAGACAAACAATATCCATTGGCTCAAAATATTTTTCTAATCTCTGCCACATCAAAAATCCAACTGCTGTAAATTTCTTTTTAATCCACTGATCGGCGATAACCCAACCCATTACTTTGCCGGGCTTCAAAATTCTTGCAATTTCAGAAGTGGTTTTTTCTAATTCGTTATAAAATTCTGATTTCTCGCAAGAAATTTTACCGACACACTCCTTATTGTCAGAATAGTTGATATTATCGGAGTATGGCGAATCAATAAAAACAAAATCAACAGAATTATCCGCAAGCGGAATTTTACGAGAATCGTTTTTGATTATTTCTGGCCTTGTTATATTCAAATCATACCCGATAACTTTCCGTTTCAATTCTTTGGCAACATCAATAGTTGTTCCGCTTCCACACATTGGATCAACGACCAAATCGCCTTCTTTTGTGTATCTTTGCAATAAATTCCAAATCACTAACGCCGGAGTAACGCCGTTATATTTGTTATTTCCGTGTGGGGTATCTCCATAATTCTGTCTAGGAAAATCCCATAAAGTTGTTGACTCAATTTCCATATTAATCAGTAAATTTTTTGAGGAAAATCACTATCCCCAATTTTATAAGTAAGTTTGCCGTCGCTTCCTGTAACTGCATACTTTTCGCCTTTCTGCCTTCGTGCTTTTATCCATTTTGGGAAATCATTACTTTCAACGGAAATGACGGTGCAAAATTCTTGATAATTTAAGCAACAAATCCCGTTGTCATTACAAACCAATACAATAAAAATATTCTCAAAGCCGTTTTTAACTTTGTTTATTTCTTCTATATGCGTTTTGGCAAAACTAAATGTCCATGGTGAAATTCTTTTTTGAGAATACTTAATATAAATTGATGTTTTATTATTAATGATGTAGAACGAATTATTGCCACCATATTTTTCAATATGGTTCGGTGAATTATCTATAATTCTTGAAAACACTACCCCATGGAAAAAATCAATATTATTCATATCAATTTATTTTTTGAAATTTTTTAAAAATTTTGTCCCGCTTATTCCTACAAATTTATAAAAAATCCTCGCCTTTTTATCAGTATTAAAAAACACTTTAATATGGTGAATGGCATGGGGATATTTAATTTTTTCCAAATCTCCGTCGCCAATCAACCTTTTTTTTCTTGAGATATTATTTTTATCCGCATCTTTATACCCCTCAATTGTTCTCGGCTGATGTATAGCTAAAGAGTTAGGCCCATCGGGACTAAAATAGGATATAAAGTTTATAAGATGTAGCGGTAATTTATTATCGCCTAACTCACTTCTTAATCTTTTCATTTTTTCCAAAGGTACAATACCGCTTGAAAATACATTTTCAATCTCTTTTGTTAAATCAAAAATTTCATAACTCATTTCTCCACTATCCATTTGAACCGTTGTTTTATCAATGCTGGCTCGTGCAGCCACCCTAGTTCTTCTGTCTTCTGGCCAAACAGGCGGGTTGCCACTTTTTACTGAATCTAATGCCAACCTATGAAAAACAAAACAACGATGCCAATCTTTATATAATTGTTCAGGTATAGTAAGTTCAAAATATTTAAGATATTGACCTCTTGAACCAAACATTCTAGCTCTCTGTATATAGGTATCTTGCTGTAATTTTGTTTTAACGGTTCTTGTAAAATACATTGACAATAAATTATCAAATGTTACGCCACGAGAAATAATATTGCCTCCAATGGCAATAGTAAAAAGAGATTTTGGATCCGATGCTTTTTCAAGATTTTCTTTATCTTTTTTGTGATTAATAACAAGAATGGCGTTGCGATTTTTATTCTGTAAAATATACTCTGTTATATTATCAGCCTTGTTGTCGCCATATTTACTACTCGCAATTTCATGTATTCTTTTTACATATTTTTCAAAACGATTTTCATCTTTGAGAATGTCAATAGCCGAAACTACATCGTCATGGTCTCTAAATTGGTCTGAAGTTTTGCCGCTTGTATGTATAATCATGGAGTAGTATTTTTCCTCGCTATTTTCAAATAAATTGAGATGGGCAACATTTATCATAAAACGAAATAATGCCTCTCGTATGTATTGTGGTAAGTCATACTGCTCGGGCAAAAATTCAAGTTGATATTTTAAATTGCCATTATTAAGGTTTGCAGGAAAGAAATCATCTTGTCCCGTGTAAAATTTATGAGAAGGAAAATATACCCACTTATTATTGGCATTTTCAAAAGTATTATTTAAATCTAACCGGGCTGGCGTAGATGTAACGCCAATGTATCTACCCGTTTTACCAACTCCGCCCAACAACTCACCGACTAATTGATTGATTTTAGTCACTTCATCTTTATTAATTTTTCCATTCGGACTGGCGTAATCAGCCTCATCATCAATTATTATTTTTTCAAATTTACCGATCTTTTTGATTAACTTACTCAAGTCAGAAGCATTTTTCTTGCAGAATATTACCCACTTATAATCCTTAATTTGATATACATCATCTAAAATTTCTTTGTAGTTTTTAGGATCAGTATCAAGGCCGGACTTCGAAAAACGCCTCAAGTTTTGTTCTAAAAGCCCGACATTGTCATTTATTAAAACGACAATAATTTTATTTCCCTTATCTAATAATTTAGCCGTTAATGCAATCATCATTTCTGTTTTTCCGCTTTGTGGATCACCATAAATGATGAAAGAATTTATCCCGTCATTTAAATTTCTTTCAGCTTCATTAACGGCTTTTTCAATACAAGAAATATCTTTGCCATCTCCTTTAATACGAGCGATTTGTCTCTCGTATTGATCGGTCTTGTTCTCAAGATTTTTAAATTTGTTAATATCAAACGCCATACTTTTTTACTTCAAAAGCTTTTTTAAGTCATCAATAAATTTATCAAACATTTTTACTTTGTCGCTTTCCTCAATATTTGTTTCGCTCAATACATAACTGCCGTCTGTGTCCACTTCAACAATTGCCCTGCCTTTCTTTGCTGGCTTTCTAACTGTCAGCGTTCCGTCTTCATCCGGCGTTACGAAATAAACTTTAATGTGTTTTGTCGCCTCGTCAGAAGCAAGTTTTATTTTCCAATAACCCGTCTGTGCGATTCTTTCCCGCAAGGTAACTTTACTGGACAATACAGCGACAACCTTGCTTGTTTTTGGATTGTAAATAATTAAATCAACATCTGGTAAATGAGAGCCAAACTCTCCATAATCAACAATCAAATTTCTTTTGACCAAACTCAATTCTTTTGAGAGATTTGATCCGTTTGTTCTTTCAAGGCTGTTTCCGTTCACAACCTGCAATCCCAAAGCATTAACTTCATCGGTGATAATGTATTCAATCAATTTTTCCAAGTTTTTTCCCTTGAATGCTCGCCACGATTGCTCGTGATCGTCTCCTGTAAAATCCTTTTTATGTAATTCTTTGGCTTCTTTCAAAACATTTGAAATATGCCTGTATGCCTGCAAGCCATACTTTTTCTTTTTGGTTTCGTAAATTTTGATAAGGTCTTTTATCGTCATATTTTTTATTTTTCCATTATTAAAATATATTCTGTTGGATAAACAGAAACTTTGTTTTTATCATTTATACCTGCAAACCTGCCCGTCTTTTCATCTCTAACAGACGGCAAATTTTTTGATGGTATTTCTCTTTTTATAATATCAGCAATTTTCATTCCTATATTTTGTAATTGCTCGACAAAAACTTCCGCATTAAGTATCTCAACACCTTTCAAGCTCGTATTCCCAATAACGATACAGGTTTTACCGCCTTTCTTTAGCATTCTTTTCATTTCAATAAAAACTTGGTTCATTTCGCTAAAGTATGTTGAAACTTCCTCGGCGGTTTTCTTGTCTTTTGCCAATAATTCTTTTCTTATATTTTCTGCGATTGCGCTATTGAGCGTTAAATCTTTTTTATTATGATACGAAGTCCCAATAAATCGTTTTCGGAAATCACTCAAATCCTTTGTGTATTCTAACCACAAAGCAGTTAACTGGTGCAAGTCGGCGTATTCGTAAGAAGTAACGTAAGGCGGTGAAGTAACAATCAAACTAACGCTGTTATCTTTTGCCGGAATTGTTCTTGCGTCCGTGCAAATTACCTTACTCGGAACTTTTAAATATCCTTTTTCTGATAGTAATTCAAATAATCGTGCGTTGCCTCGCAACATCATTTTTATTTGTTTCAAAAATGTTTTAATCGGTTCTGACTGCTTTTTTTCAAAATCCCTCGTCGGTTTATTACTTTTTTGTAGCCATATTGAGCAATTTTTGAGAATATTTGAAAATCCGCAAAAAAAGAAATCTTGGACATCATGATCTTTTATTTTTGAAATCTCGGCAAAAATAAAAGCAAGTTTTCTTTTCTCTTCTGGCTTAAACCAATAATCAATCCTTTCATGTTCGGGTGCTTTCACCCTTGTTTTTTCGTTATATGTTTCCAATCTCTTTTGAAAATTTGCGAACTCTTTTTCAATTTTAACAGGATCGATTGCTGTAATTTTTGCTTTTGTAATCAAAACAGCGACAGGGTTGATATCAACAGCAATTGACAATCGTCCCATAACTTTTGATTCAACGAGTGTCGTTCCGCAACCTCCGAACGGATCAACAATAAAATCACCCTCTTTTGTATATTTTTCTGCCAAGCGAGAAACTATTTGCGGAATAAATTTTGCAGGGTATCGATGATAACCGTGTGTAATATACGCCGTGTCTTTTCTTGTTTTATCAGAAAAAGACCACGAGGGATCAATTTTTGTTTTATTTAATAACGTAATGACATTTTGATCCATATAGATTTATTCTATCAAAAATTATCACTTTTTGACACTTTTTGTGAAAAATCGACATTCACTTCTAAGTGCCGTTTTATCTCTTAAAATCCGCGAAAATACTTTGGTTCAAGGTCGAAAATCTGGCGGAGGGGACAGGAGTCGAACCTGCAAGCCCTTGCGGGCGCGCGCTCTCCAAGCGCGTTCCTTACCATTCGGAGCACCCCTCCTTAACTTTCTAAAATATCTCTATATTGTTTTTTAAATAATCTTCTGCCTTCGGTAGTTTTTAAAAACCTTTCTCTTCTTTCGGCATCACCTTTCAGTTTATAAGCCTCATAGCCAATTAAATCAATCGGTAAATAATTTTTGGTTGATTCCACTTTTCTATTTTTATGTTCTAAAACTCTTCTTTTTAAATCGCCAGTAAAACCTTTATAAATATTTTTATTTGATAATTTTAAAAAATAAACATAAAACATATTAAAATGGGTGGGATTCGCCCGGTCATGCGACCGGGCGCCCTTGCGGGCAGTCCGGTTATCTAACCGGATTCCTTACCATTCGGAGCACCTCTCCCTCGCCCGCCGACTTCGTCGGCCGAAGGCCGAAGTTCTAGCAAAGCCGGGCATTTCTTTATCTTATAAATGAAATCAAGCGGGAAATAACTGGATAACGAACGACAAACTTATAGTTCAATAATTTCAAAACAGCCAGAAAATCAATAATTTCTTCTCTTAAGGTTTCCGGTCCGGCAAATACCTCTCCAAACTCGCCAAATAAATTCTTAGAGTAATTATTAAGAACCTCATAGTTTGCTTTTTCTTTAAGCCAGCCGATTATTTTCTTAAATTCAGCCCGATCCAGCCAAATACCATGGCAAAGATTGCAAACATCAACAATTATTTTTGAATCCCCGTAATAAACCTCATAAAGAGGAACTCGGCACTTGGGACAAATCCGGATTCCGTAAGAAATCTTAAAATCGTTATCGTTTTTCCATAAATCAACATCCAGCCATTTTAAATCTTCGTCTTTCTGGTCTTTTGCCAATCTTAATTCATCTTCATCAAACCAGGTTCCTAAACATTTAGGGCAATAATCAATCTCAACATTATGAAGAATTGAGTTTAAAAGATTTATTTTTTTACAAATTGGACAATTCATATTTTTATTCCTCTCAACGCCCTTGTTCTTTCTTCAATGGGCGGGTGGGTTAAGAATAATTTCGTCAACCAATTTTGCGATTGCGATCCCCTGAAAGGAGAAGCAATAAACAAATGAGCAGTAGAATTATTAGCTATTCTCATCGGATTAGGATCTTGAGAAATCTTTTCTAAAGCTCGGGCCAATCCTTCCGGATATCTGGTTAAAAGCGCTCCGCTGGCATCAGCTAAAAACTCTCTTTTTCTGGAAATCGCTAATTTAATTAAATTAGCAAATAAAGGAGCTAAAACTGCCATAACTAAAGCAACAAAAAACATAACTGTAGCGGCTTTATTGTCTTTATTATTTCTCCTGTTCCCGTAAAAGCTGATTCGGAAAAAGAAATCAGTTGCAATGACAATTACTCCGGTCAAAACAACTACGATTGTCTGCAATAAAACATCTTTATTGCCAATATGAGCCAACTCATGAGCTATTACTCCCTCTAATTCAGCTCTTTCTAAGCGCTGGAGCAGGCCCTGGGTTACGGCGATTACTCCATTTTTAGAATTACGTCCGGTAGCAAAAGCATTGGGCTGGGCTTCATTGATAATATATATTCTGGGAAGAGGGAGCCCGGCTGTAATGCATAAATTTTCAACCAAACGGTAAAGCTCCGGGTTATCTTTTTTCTCAATCGGTTTTGCCCCAGTTATTGCCAAAACAATCTTGGCAGAATACCAATAACTGAAAAAACTCATTAAAAAACTGTAAATAACAGCTATCCAAAGAATAAGATAACTATGTAAGAAATAAGAAATAACCCAACCAATGAGAATTATAAAGACCAGAAAACCACTCAAATAAATCCAAGTTTTTCGGATATTACTGTCTGCATGAGTATATAATGTCGGCATAGCCTCCAATTAAAAACTTACCTTGACCGGTTCCTTCTCTTCTATTAAAATCTCAAAAAATTCCATCTTCTGGAAACCGAAAATACCAGCTACAGTACTCTCCGGGAATCTTTCTATTTTAATGTTCAAATCCCTGACATTGCCGTTATAGAATCTCCTGGCCGCCTGAATTTTGTCTTCAGTGTCGCGAAGCTCTCTTTGAAGCTCTAAAAAATTTCCGGCTGCCTGCAATTGAGGATAATTTTCAACTACGGCAAACAACGTCTTCAATGTTGAAGAAAGCATATTTTCAGCTTCAGCATGCTCTTGCACCGTCTGGGCGCCCATCGCTCTTGTCCTGGCTTCAGTGACTTTTTCTAAAACCTGCCTTTCGTGAGAAGCATAGCCCTTGACTGTCTCCACTAAATTAGGAATTAAATCATACCTTCTTTTTAATTGGACATCTATGTCTGACCAGGCCTCTTTAGCCCTATTGCGCAAAGAGACAAACCCATTGTAGACAAAAATAGCCCAAAGAACAGTAACCAAAATAATCCCTAAAATTATATATACTGCAATCATATTTTTATATTTTCGGGATTAGCTAAGCTAATCCTAATTTTATTTATTATTTTTCGCCCTTTATATTTTATCTTACCCCAAATATTTTTATTTTTCAACTAAAAACTAGGCTTGGCCTAGTTTTTAAAAATTTCTTCAATTTCTTTTAGATTAAAACGGGGCTATTTCATTCCAAGTAGGCAACGGCAAAGCTGCCCCTATGGTCACAGATTTAACTCTTTCACACCAACCGATTGCGCTGGTAGCTCTTAGATTCACAGAATAAATATTTTCTACGCCAAAGGTATGGGTTGGATTTTGAAGATTGCTAACAGGAGAGAGATCGCCAAAATTCCATTGATAACCGCAGGCAGCGCAATAACTAGTTGCATCAGTAAAAGTAACTAATTCTCCAGCTAAAGGATTTGCTGGATTCCAAGAGAAATCCGGCTCTGGCCAACGAGAATTGGTAGCAAACGAGCTTGTCGCCCAAATAGTAGATTGAAGATCTCTACTGTCCCAAACTCTTATTCTCCACCAATAAGTAGGGACTCCGAAAGAAAGATTTGTTCCGTAAATATTCGTACTACTATCAGGAGAATAGATATTTGAACCAGAACTAAGTTTTCCTGTATCTAATTCAGGAGAAGGAAATCCTACACCGCTGTTATCTATCTGTATTTGATAAGCTGACTGAGTGTCTCCATCAGAATCGCTGAATGTCCAATTAAGAAAAATAGGAGGTTTGGTGGCAAAACAATAAGTGTCAGTTGTTGTAGGATTAATTGCAACGGTTGGAGCGTTATTTACTGAAAGATTGGTATAGACCGCGTAATTAGGGCCATTAAAATTGATATAACCGATTACTGCTTCATTATTATCATTATTAGGATCGCCTCCCCAAGCCCAACCCTCAAATTCAGATGGACTAAACGTAGAATTAAGAATAGGACCATAAGGAGTTCCATTTTGGGCCATACCATTCAATCTTATCCATCCGTCCCAACCCCCTGTTTCGCTTAAGGGCTTTAAGGCTCCAGTGCAGCCGGACTGAAAAACAACACAAGCTCTTACCCAACCAGTAACCGCACCGGTTGTTAAACTAACATTGGGCTGGCAAGTCCCAACTGGACAAACGCCAAATTCTAAGGCATTGAAACTAATCCAGCCGATATTTTGAGACCAAGCATAACCAGAAAGATTGCCAGTATTGCCCTCAGGGATCGGCCCGTCAATATCTACTCCGTAATTATAAGCTAAAGTAGTTGAATTATTTCCTCCGCAAACTACATCTATATAACCGTTATCATCAGAATCGCAATTTTTACAGCTAAAACTAATCCAATCAATATTTTCTGAATAAGCATGGCCCCAAATATCATGATCTACACAAGGAATATAGATAAGAAAATTACCGCTCCCTGAAGAATTAAAGCTAATTTGAGACAAAGCTCCAGAGTTAAAAGGATTGCCCGGAATTGCCGCTCCGTTGAGTTTAATTGTATAAAGAGTGTTTGCCAGCGGAACGTCCACAATATAGTTTACTGGAATTCCAGTAGTTGTGTTCCATTGACTAATATAACCGTCAGAAAAATTAGCGCTGGAAAAAGAAAAATTAGCTGTCCCTCCATTAGGGGTTAATCGGAGAATTATATTATCAGTTGAATCTTCAAGAGTAAAAATATTTCCGTTGACAATTCCATTCACGGTAAAAACATTTCCCGTAATATCAAAAGAATCAACTGTAGGGCTGTTATTGCCATCAATATAAAGATCGCCAGCAGTTATGCCTGGCAGATCTAAAATAACATCAGCGATAAACTGAACCGCTCCAAAAATATCAGAACTTAAAAACAGACCGAAAAAAATCAAAATTACAACAAAATATCTTTTTCTTATTTTTTTAAACATAACTTTTTTATAGATTTTAATAACCAGCCGCCCTAAAAGTAATTCCATCAAGGCTTATCCCACTAGCATTTCCGTCGAAAATAGTAACGTTTCCATTTGCGCCAATAAAAATTCTAGAAGGAGTTGCGCTATAACCTATAGTTCCTTGATATTCTGTGCTAACCGGTCTATAACCCAACGGCAAAATAAATACCGCAACATTAAAGGCTCCGTTTTTAACTACTCCTTTTAAATGGACTATTCCATTTTTATCCCGGAAATAAGCAACGGTATTATATGGAGCTCCGTAATATATCCAACCGTTGCTTAAAACAGCTACCTCGTGCCAACCTTCCTGAATAATTGTTCCTCCTATTGTAATATTCTCTCCAATAGTAGTAACAGATAAAACCCAATAGCCAATACCAAAAGCAAGGACTAAAGCACAGGCAGTAATTGTTATTAAATGCTTTAAAATAAATCTTATAAATTTATTGTTTTTCATATTTTTTATATTATATTAATTTTTTAATTTTTTATCCATGTTATTTTAACACTAGTGACATCGGAATTACTCCTTATTTTTAAAGCTTTTTTGAGCAATGCTCGAACTTTATATTTCTAATTTCCTTTTCAAAAAGTATTTCCACCAGTTATCATATTCTTCCGGTGTCGCGAAATGAAGTTCAAAAGGAGAAAAAATACCTATTTTTTTTCTTATTTTTACCTGCGTCTCTGTTCTTACGCCGCTCTCAGCTAACTTTTCAGAAATAATTAAGATGTCAATATCCTGAGGAATCTCATCTTTTTTTAAAATAGAACCGAAGATATAGACCTTGGCTTCTCCTAAAAGTTTTATGACTTCCTTTTTAATAATTTTACTATAATCTAAGTAATTTTTAAAGTACTTCTCTTCTCTTTTTGTTTTTTCTATTAAAAGGTCGGTTAAAGTCCTGGGCATAATTTTTTAAGAAAAATTTTCAATCTTTTAATAAAGCTTTCCATTTCTTCTGTTTGGTATTGATTAAAATCAACCGGCAAATATCTTGAAGTAATATATGCTTGCCCTAAATCTCCAATAACGCTGGCGTTTTCTTTTAAAAAGTTTTCTATCTGGTCCTTTCTCTTATAAGCTTTGCCAATTTCCTTTAGAAGTTCGTCAATCTCATGAATTTTCGGAAAATCTTTTAATTTCACAAATAAGCAATATTTTAAGAATAACTGGGCCGCTTGCTCAAAACTAAAAGCTGCCAGAAAATATCTCTTTTTTGGAATTTGCTCTTTGCCGCTCTCAAAAAAAATCTTTGCCTTGTTTTTCAAAAAATCCGCCTTCATTTTATTTTAAATAATTCAGACCTGCCCCCATTTTTGCTTTTTTTTAAGTTCTGGGAGCGTCTTGGCTTGAGTGTAACAGCCTGGTAAAGCCGGAACTGAAGCCACAAAATAACCATCTTCATCTTGTTCA
>Ga0154615_120_pt1 | contig 14649 bp, 14 predicted proteins | sample Rifle2008BG13ft_FD_116044 | JGI IMG/M metagenome (GOLD analysis project Ga0154615, IMG submission 116044) | Candidatus Nealsonbacteria bacterium RBG_13_37_56
TGCTTCAGGAAGTTCCGGCATATTAATGCCCTACTTCAGAACAATAGCTATTTTTTCTACTATTTCTCCGGGAGTAAAATGGGCTTTAATCAAATAATCAACTGCTCCCATTTCTATTCCTTTCTCAATATCGGTTTTTTGGCCGAGATTAGAAAGAATAATTACCGGAATATCAGACAATTTGGGGTCGGCTTTTAGTTTAGCCAGAACCTCAAAACCATCTATGCCCGGCAGAATAAGGTCGAGTAAGACCAAGTCCGGTTTTTCCTTATTCGCGAGTTCTATCCCTTTTTCTCCATCAACAGCTTCAACGATATCATAGCCTTCTTTCAAAAGCTTCTGAGATATCAATTCCCGAAGAAATTTATCATCTTCAATTACTAAGATTTTTTTAGCCATATTTATTATTAATTATTATTTACCGATTTGCTTAATTACTTTATCAAGAACTTCTTGAGGATCAAATTCTGTTTTAATAAGCCAATCATCAGCCCCCAGCTTTTCAGCCCTTTCAATTTCAAACGGCTGGCCCGAATTAGAGATAATAATAATCGGAATATCCTTGAGCTCTTCATCTTCACCCATTTCTTCCATTACCTCAAAGCCTCCTTTTTCCGGCATAATAATATCTAATAAAATAAGATCGGGCTTTTCTTTTTTCATTTTGATTAAGCCCTCATTCCCGTTCTTAGCCGTTGAAACATCATAACCCTCGCTGACTAATTTCCTTTTAAGAACGTTGATTAAAACCTCTTCGTCTTCAACTATTAAAATTTTCTTAGCCATATTCTTTTTATATTCTTTTTATTCATTTTAATTTATTTGATAAAAAAAGCAAATGTGAATAACTTTTTAGACCTTTCTTCTTATCGGAAGAACGAGATAGAATGTTGTTCCTTTGCCCTCGGAAGATTCAAACCAAATCTTGCCTTTATGGGCATCAATAATGTTCTTAGCGATATAAAGGCCGAGTCCATTTCCCTTTGTATCCATTTTCATCACTTCAGCCCCTCTAAAAAACTTGCTAAATATTCTCGGTTGTTCAACCGCAAGAATCCCTATTCCGTTGTCTTTAATAGATACCTCTATTTCTTTTTTGCCCTGTTTCAAAGAAATTACAACCTCGCCCCCATGATGATTATATCTTAGGGCATTATCAATAAGATTCTCTATAACCATTTTTATCTTTTTAGAATCGAGTATAATCTTAACTGTCTTTTTTACCGGTTTGCTGAATTCAAGCTTTATTTTCTTTCTTTCGGCCTCTGACTTAAAAGAATCTATTATTGACTCAATTAGCTCTTCAATATCAGTCAGGCTCAACTCATAAAGAAATCTGCCTTCTTCAATCCGAGCGACATTCAAAAGATCATTAATTAAATAAATCATTCTCTCGTTTGATTGATAACTGCCTTCTAAGAAGTCCCTTTGCTCTTTATTTATTTTGCCTAATTCCTCGTCTAAAATTATCCTTATGGTCCATTTTATTGCTGATAAAGGAGTTCTCAATTGATGGGCAGCTAAAGAAACAAATTCGCTCTTCATTTTATCAATTAGTTTTTCTCGGGTAATATTATGTAAAATTACTAAGGTGCCTAATTTTTCTCGGCCGGTCATAACTGGGACCGTGCTCATTTCTAAAACTAAATTTTCGCTAATTTTAAATTCCTGCCTAAAAAATTCTTTTTTTCTTTCTTTATTTAAAGATTCCGCCAAGGGCTTAAAAGAAGTTATCTTTAAAAACTCGGGAATAGGTTTCCCAACTGAATTCTTTATATTAAATTTAAAAAAACTATTGGCTTTAGGATTAATAAGTAGAATCTTATTATTTTTATCTAAGAGCAGAATCCCATCGCTGAAATTATTAATAATTGCTAAAGTTTTGTTTTTCTCCCCCTCTAAAGCCAGGTACTGTTTTTTCAGATCTCTGGTCATTAAATTAAAAGCATTGCCCAGCTCTTCAATCTCGTCGCCGGTATTTATCTCAATTTGGTGATCAAGGTCTCCCTTTCCAATAATCATTACTCCTTTTTCCAGTTTTTTTATCGGCTTAATTACTTTTCTGGCCCAAAAAAAAGAAATCAAAATAAAGAAAATGAGCGCCAAGCTGAAAGAGGCGGAGCTGACCAAAATCAATCTCTCTTTAGCTGTCTTTACTGATTCTAAAGAAATTCCCATAAATAAAGTCCAATCTCCTTCTTCAATCCCTATATCTAAAGGCCGGACAAGCAGTTTTATTTTTTCTCCGGTTTCCTGGAAAACACTTTCTTTAATTATTACTTCCTTTGCCCCTACGGCCGAATCTTTTACTTCCTTCCCTACCATTTTAGGATTATCGGCAAAATAAATCTTAGCGTCTGGTTGAACTATCCATAAAAAAAGGACCTCTTCAAAAGGGATTATTTCGGTCAATGATTTAGATTTTAAAATATGGACCAGATATCCAGCTTCAATGTCTTTGGCCACAATTTGGGAAAAGAGCTTGCTTTCTTCAATAAGAGCTTGTTCTAAGCTCTGGTTTGCTTCCCTTAAAGCAACAAAAAAAATAGAAATCCCTAAAATAAAAGAAAGCGATATTATTAATATTAAAATTTTAATAAAGATGCTTCTTTTAAGCATATTTAGATAGGTTTTATTCTAAAACCGGGTAATCCTTACCGTCATTGGTTCGACTCCAGGGAGGAAATTTCCAAACATTCATAGGCGCTTTGCCTAAATTATAAAAATAACTCTCATTGTTTTGAATAGTATTACACTCAACAACGCCAAAATTAACTTCTCCGACACAATTAGGAAGATTGCCGGTAGAACGATGGGCATAAGCATTAGTAACCGAACCTCCGTGATTAACTCCTATAAAACCTCCTATTCTCTCATTTCCAGAAACCTCTCCAGTTGAAAAACAATTAACTATTGTTCCAGCATGGTTATCGCCTATAAATCCGCCGACATCCTTTACGCCAGAAATATTTCCAATCGCATAAGAGTTCTCTATTGACCCTTCATGATTATTGCCAATAAAACCTCCTCCATTTTTAACAGTTACAATTTTTCCAGTAGCGTAACAATTCTTTATAACGCCGGCGTGATTATCTCCAACCAGACCTCCAACGTCTTCTTTTTTGCCAGAAATATTTCCAATCGCATAAGAGTTTTCTATTACTCCTTCATTATTTCCAACCAAACCGCCGACATTTTCGTCAGGAATATTAACAATAACTACATTGGCGTAACAGTTAATTACAGTTCCATCATTATCTCCTGCCAAGCCACCCACATCTTTATTCCCGAACAAGTTTCCGGTTGCATAAGATTCATTAATAGTTCCGTTATTATCGCCGGTTAAAATTCCTGCTTCGTCACGACCGGTTATATTAAAATTTTCTAAACCAAGATTGGTTATTTCTCCTTCCGAAATTCCAAATAAACCAATATAATCTTCTTGAGGTCTATTTATAAACAAATCAGATATAACATAGCCCTGACCATTAAAATCTCCAGTAAATTTTTCTCCTTGATGATCTTCAGCTAAAGAATCAGAGTCTCTCCCCAAAGGATTAAAACCCTTGCCATTGTTCCAGTTTTGAGTATCAGAACAATCTATATTATTCGCTAATTTATAATCAGCTGATAAGTCCTGTTGTATTGCTTGAAGATCTTCACAATTATAAATAGAAATAATTTCTTCTTCCTCTTCCTCTTCCTCTTCTTCTTCTTCCTCTTCTTCTTCTTCTTCCTCTTCTTCTTCTTCCTCTTCTTCTTCTTCTTCCTCTTCTTCTTCTTCTTCTTCCTCTTCTTCTCCAGGAGGTTCAATAGATTCCTCTGGGCTTAAAACAGGATAGGCCTTGCCATTATTTTCCTTGGTCCAAGGAGGAAATTCCCAAAGATTCATAGGAGCTTTATTCGTATCATAAAAATATTGCTCATTATTTTCTATTACAGAACACTTAACAATTCCTTGTTTAATACTGCCTGATTCTGAAAGCAAACTGCCTGATTGCTTATTCCAATAACAATTAATAATATTTCCTTTATGATTAACTCCATTAAATCCGCCGATTCGGTCAAAACCGATAACATTGCCAGTAGAAAAAGAATTTTCTACTGTTCCGCCATGATTATCTCCAATAAAGCCGCCCACATCTTTATTGCCTGAAACAATCCCTGTGGCATAACAATTAGTGATTATGCCTTCGTTATCACCAACAAATCCTCCGACATTTTCATCGCCTGTCACGTTGCCCCTGGCATATGAATCTCTTACTATTCCTTCGTTTTCACCAACCAAGCCGCCACTGCCTTTTTGGCTGGAAACAGATCCAGTAGCATAAGAATTTAATATAATCCCTTCATTCTCACCCACCAATCCTCCGGTATCTTTCCCTCCATTAAACACAGTTACTGAAGCATAAGAATTAATTACCTCGCCATCTTGTTCATTGCGGCCCGCCAATCCCCCGATATCATCATTGCCAAAAATAGAACCGAGAACGTAAGAATTTATTACTTTTCCGCCAAAATTACTGCCTACTAATATTCCGGTATTATCTTTGCCTGTTATCTCAGCTCCTTTTAAACCGAGATTAATTATTTCCCCTTTAGAATAACTAAATAAACCAATTGAGTTTTGGTCGGGCCGATTGATAAATAAATTAAAGATAATATGGCTTTGCCCGTCAAAAGTTCCTGAAAAAGGGACTGGCTGGCCAAGAGCAAGAGAATTGAAACCCTTGCCATCGTTCCAGTTTTTGGTCTGAGAACAATTTATATCATTTTCCAATTTATAATTAGCAGATAAATCTTGCTCTATTTTCTGGAGATCCTCGCAATTACAAATAGGAATCGGGTCCTGATTAGAATCAAAACAACTGGGTTTTTCCTCTATAGAAGAACCGTCTTCAGACGGCTCTTCTATAATAAGTTCGTTATCTTCTGGTTTAATCCAAAAGGCCCAGATTATAACAATTAGGGTAATTAAAATTACTAAGATTAAACCAATAAGAATTTTTTTAGTGATAAATTTTTTGATGAGATTATTGACCATGCCAGAACTTAGGCCCAAGAGGTAAATTAGCCATTAAATAGCTATTAGCCCAATCAGGATAAGCATTATCTGCTGAATAAGTATGTCTGACCGCGCTCCGGTCTGACCAAATAAGATTATAAGCGGTTCCATTGCCGCTATTAGTGGTATGGAGTTCAAAAAGTCCGGTTGTTGAATTATCAACCAAATATCTCTTTGTCGTGTTATGGCTGGAATCATCAACTCCTCCTTTCAAATTTATCGCTAAAGTATCAGCTCCAGTAGTTGAACTATACTGAAAACCAGTAGGTCTGGCATAGATATTATAAGTTCTTTCTTCTCCGGCCGGAATAGTTTCTTCAGTGCCGAAAGTAAATACTACCGTATCGTGGGACGGAGTGGCGGTATTGGTTATGCTTTCCAGAGAAGCGCCATAAATATCCTGAATAGTTACCTGACTGGTAATCTCCTGTGAATCTCTTTTAAGCCGGAAAGTATCCAAAACAAGAGTACTAGTGTTGTTATTATCCCAATTTAAGGCGAATTTTAATTGTTTTAAACTAATCGGTCCAGCATAATCTGCCGCTACTTTAAAACTATAAAGATTAGTTGAAGTGCCGTTATAAATCTTATTTTCGCTCATATCAATACTGCTAAAATAAGGAATACTCTTGTAAACATACAAATCTTTGCCTTTTGGTTCTCCGCCCGGGTCGCTATCTTCAATTTCTTCCCCTAAGCTGTTTTCGTATTTGACTTTCTTGATTTGAAGTTCCAGGTTGGCTTGAGAACTATAAGAAGAACCATCAGAATCCAAAACAGCTAACAGCAATTCAAAGGTCAAAGTCTTGCTCGTATTAGCTGGAATCAAAATCTCCAAGCCAGTAAATTCAACTTCATCAAGATCCCCGCCCGTTCCGGCTCCAAATTTTTCTTTAGCCTGATTGCCGTTTTTATCTATCACGATATTTTCGCCGTCCTTTAAAACAGCGTACAAAACAGCGCCGCCAACATCCACTCCGCTTACACTGGTATAATCATCTAATTCTATCTTGATATCTTTAATAAGAAAGTCATCTTCAACCGCAACAAATTCATACTTAGCTCCTACCTGGACCCGAGGATTGCCTGCTGCAATCTCTTCCGGAGTGCTTCCAGCTGCTATTCGACCCGCAGGAGTATCGCCACCTAAACGGGTAATAAGATCTCCTGACTCTGACCGGTCAAAAGTAATGGTCTGACCGCTGGTATAGGTGCTGGAGGTAGGCGCGACTGCGCTGGCTCCGGATTCAGCTGAAACACCGCTTACTCTTGCCCGAGCAATAATAGTATCGGCAGTGCCAGAGCTGTAAGCGCTTAAAGCCACGTCAGCGTAAACCGAAATATCAAGCACTGTATGTTTCTCTAATCTGTGATTAATTGTAAAAGTGTTATCGCCGTCTACCGCCGCTGCTTTAATGTCAGTGGAACTACCATTAAAAACAACATAAAGATTGTTCAAATCGTCTGAAGCGTCAACAGCATCAGTAACAGTCGCCAAATTAATAATAATCGTGTCTAAATCAATATCTTCTTTAGAGCTCATCAAGCTGAATTGAGCTATTTTAGTTTTAACAACTGGAACAGCGATAGTTTTATTAACAAAACCGGCATATTTGGCTAAATCTAATTCTCCTTGTTCCACTTCTACTGTATGGGAAGCAACAGCGCTGACTGGAACGCTAATAGCTGCGTTAGAAGACAATCCTTTGGCGTTGCTGGTTCCAGCCAAAATGTTCACTTTAAGAGTATCACTGGTTTCTAAACTATTAGTTCCGTCATTATCATAAATATCAGCCTGGACCTGTAAAGTTGCCTGTTCATTCGGTTCCAGTGTTAATAAAGAACCGAAGCTAAAAGTAGTGCCGGAACTATCGCTGCTGGTTTCATCAACATCCAAGATAGTAACTCGGCCGACTTGATTTCCATTGACTAAAATTATTCCATCTCTTAAGGAACCTACTGACCCGGCGTCAGAATCATTATTAGTCCAAATAACTTCTACTTCTAAGGTTTGAATTCTAACCCTTTCTCCGCCGCCGGCAGTCAAAACAAACTCGCCAATAGTTTCGGCTGAAATACCATTGACCACATCTACGGGGCCGTCGGATTTTTCAGCAATAGTTACGGATCCGGCGCTTACGGTTTGAGTCCCGCTTGCTCGGACAGTAAAAGCAGCAGTAGCGGCCGTGGCCAAGACATTAACTCCATAATTAGCGTCAACAAAACCAATATCAGCCGCGCTCTCTAAGGAAAATTTAAAAGTTCTGGAAGAACCGCCAGTTATATCAGCTGATACCTTAATAGTGCTGTATCCAATTTCTAGTTTCTTAGGAGAAGCTGTTAAATCAAAAGTAACACAACCATCAGCATCTAAACCTGCTACGGTAGCACCAACTTGGACGCCATTAATATAAAGCCGAAAGTTTTTTAAATCAGAATTAAAAATAGTGCCCTCTTCAGTTAAAGTAATCCGGCTAAGATTAACTACGGCCGTAGGAATATTAACCGTGTTCTGCCAAACAACATACTGCTCATGGGGGACAACACTGCTATTAGCTGCTGGAGTGGTACTGCTGCTAAAATCAGCTTCAGCCAAAGTAACTGAACCAATAGTAAATAAATTTCCGTTAATCGGGAAATCTCCTTTTACTGAAGTAGCATCTGAAGCGATATCATCTGCTGAATTAATGCTTATTCCGATAAGCTCAGTATTACTTCCACTCCTTAAATCAGATCTAATAGTGATTGTCTTTGAACTGCCAGCTGGAATCTTAATAATGCCATCTGAATCAGAAAAAGAAATTACACCAGTAGACAAAGGACTAACAGCATTGGTCAAACGTTTAACTCCTTCAAATAAATAGATATTGGAAAGAGTTGAATCAGAAGAAGTCCCTATTCTTTTAAACTTTAAATTAGTAATTTTTACTTCTTGGTCATCGCCATTAATAAAAGTAAATTTAGCTAAAGGAGCTAATGCCTGACCGGCAACAAACTCAAGATCTTCAGAAACCAACTCGACAGTCAAACCAGGCTCGCTTGGTGAAACGCTTTGAGGAACAATCGAAAGTTCTTCTTCCTCTTCTTCTTGTTCGCCAACAACATCTCTTGCTTGATTCAAAATTGAATTTAACTTTTCTCTTGTGGTTCGGCCAACATAACCATTTCCTGAATTAAAGCCCCAAGGCGCTAAAACATCTTGAGAATATTTCTCTTGAAATCTGATAACAGCTTTTTTGGTTAAAAAGCCGAAATAAGAAGTTTCATTGCCTGGAGAACCAGGACCAAAATCAGCTATTCTGGTATCAGTATCAGTATTTAATAATATTTGGAGCCACTTAACATCTCTTAAAGCCATCCCTAATTTTAAATTCTGTCCAAAAAAAGCACTAGCTAAAGCATTGCTAGCTAGGCCTGTTATTCTATTTTCTTCCTGTCTTACCTCTTGAGGCAGAGATTCAGATATGCTTAAAATTAAGTTTAACTTCTCTCTGGTAGTTCGGCCGACAAAACCAGTTCCTGAAGAAAATCCCCAGGGAGCTAGAATATCTTGAGAATATTTCTCTTGAAATTTGATAACAGCTTTTTTGGTTAAAGAGCCGAAATAAGAAGTTTCATTGCCTGGAGATCCTGGGCCTGAACTAGCTATTCTAGTATCGGAATCATTATTCAATAAGACTTGAAGCCATTTAACATCTATTCCGCTCATTCCAACTTCCAGGCCTCGCTCAAACATAGGAATGGTCTGAGCTGATGCGGGCTTAACGATAACGACCATAATTGCTAAGCCGATTATAACTCCAATTATTATCTTTTTCATAATTTTTTAGCTTTTATTAATTATTTATTATTTTTTATTTTTTATTTTTTATTGAGCACCAATTCAATTCTATTAACTATTTCTCCCGGATCAAGATCAGCTTTAATCAAATAGTCAGTCGCTCCTAATTTTAATCCTTTTTCCACTTTTTCTTCATCGCCCAAATTAGAAAGAATAATCACTGGAATTTTAAAAGTATTAGGATTCTTTTTTAATCTGGCTAAAACTTCAAACCCATTAATTTCAGGCAGAATAAGATCTAAAAGAATTAAATCCGGCTGTTCAGAACCCGAAAGCCTCAGGCCTTCTTCTCCATCCGTTGCCTCTACTATTTTATAATTCTCCATTGCCAGCTTCTTGCCGATTACTTTTCTAAGAAGTTTATCATCTTCAATTATTAAAATTTTCTTAGCCATATTATTTATTTTTTAATTGGTATTTGCACATAGAAAACTGTTCCTTTATTAACATCGGATTCAAACCAAATCTTGCCTTTATGGGCCTCAATAATATTCTTAGCGATATAAAGACCGAGCCCGCTTCCTTCTGTGTCTATTTTTATCACATTAGCCGCTCTGAAAAATTTAGTGAATATCCGTGGATATTGCCTTTCGGGAATCCCTACTCCATTATCTTTTATAGAAATTTCTACCTTGTCTTTATTCTTTTCTAAAGAAACTTTTACATAACCGCCCTTTATATTATATCTTACCGCATTATCAATAAGATTTTCAAGCGCCATTTTCATTTTATCAACGTCCATCATAAATTTAGGCGCTTTTTGGGCTGGTTTTTTGAACTCAAGCTTTATTTTTCTTTTCTTGGCTAACTCTTTATGAGACCTTACAGCCTCTTCAATTATTTGCCCAATATCAACCGAAATTAATTGATAAAGAAATCTGCCTTCTTCAATTCTGGTCACATTCAAAAGATCGTTGATTAAATGGATCATTTTTTCGTTTGAATCATAATTATTTTGAAGAAAATCTTTCTGTTCTTTATTGATTTTGCCCAATTCCCCGTCTAAAATCATTCTCATGGACCATTTCATTGCTGACAAAGGAGTTCTCAGCTGATGAGCAGTTAAAGAAACAAACTCGCTTTTCATTTTTTCAATTAATTTTTCTCTGCTGACGTCATGCAATATTATCAAGCTTCCTATTTTTTCTTCTTCTCTAACAACAGAAACTAAGCTGGTTTCTAAAATCAGTTCTTCTCTAATATTAATTTCTTCTCTAAAAAATTCTTTGGCTTTTTTGCTGAAAATTTCCAATAAGGGCCAAAGCGGGCTTTCTTTTGAAAATTCTAGGGTGGTTTTTCCTATAAGATCTTTAGCGTTAACTTCAAAAAAACTTTCTGCTTTAGGATTGACTAATAAAATCTTATCATTTTTATCAAGCACTAAAATACCGTCAGCAAAATTATTAATAATAGCTAAGGTTTTGTTTTTTTCTTCTTCAGCTTTATTTTTTTCTTCTTTTACATCCTCTAATATATTCATTAATGCCCCTCTGGCATCTCTCTGGGTTCTTTTGATTTCTGTTAAATCAACAACGCTTAAAAAATAGCCCACCTTTTCACCTTTTTCGTCTACTCTTACCCGAGTAAAAACCTGAACAGGCATTTCCGCCTTTTCTTTTGGAGAAAACCAAACTTCTTTCCCTTCAACAGAACCCTTCTCAATTGTATCATTAAATACTTGCTTGATTTCTCTTTTATCAAAAAAATCTTCAACTGATTTTCCAATAATCTCGTTAAAGCTAAGGTTTGATATTTTTACAAAAACAGGATTTGCCTCTAAAATTACTCCAATCGGACTGATAAAACAAATAGGCAAGGGAGAAAAAGTAAAAATATCATTAACATAAGATTGTAAAGAATTTAAATCGTTTAATAAAACAGATATCTTGTCGTTTTCTTGTTTTTTTATCACCATGTTAGTAAAAATTCATGATAAGGATCGCCTTTAAACATACACTTAGTTTCCTGGCAAATTGCCGGAGCTTTAACCACCATCTGAGCGACCTTAGAAAAATAACCTTTATGGATATCGCAGTAAACAGGATGGATTTTAAAACCCTCTTCCCTAATAATGGCGTATTTTTTTTCATCGCTGAAATCAGGCATTATTAATTTCCCTATTGTGTAATGTTCCTTCCATATCTTAGGAATTTCATTGGCGATTAAAGCGAGCGAGCCAAGATATTTCATAAAGATTTTCATAAATAAAGAAAACTTGACAACCGAAACTCCCATTTCTTCAACTTGTTTTTCATTTAAATCAAAAACGTCTTTTATGCTGACTAAAACAATAGCTTCTAATCCGACCGGATAAAAACCCATCGGCTCAATTTCTTTATATTTTAAAGGATAGCCCAATTGAATTATTCTTTCTTCTATTTTTTTAATTCCTTTCTCTCCATATTTTTCAAAAATATAATCTAAATCAATCTTAATATTCATTCCCCTTGATTCCCCGCTTAATCCGATTAATTTATCTGCTTCTTTTTTAGTTAACATATTATTTTTCTTTTACTGATTGACCCTCCAATTCTCTGATTCTATTTTTAAGCTCGACAATTCTTAATTCCCGGCCAACGGTTATCTCGCGAAAATGCTCAAGTTCATCTATCCGATCCCTAAGTTCTTCGGTTCTTTTTTGAATTTTTTCCTCTAAACCCTGCTGAAGGTTTTTTATCTCAGTAATATCTGACAAGGCCATAAAACAGCCTATAAAGTTTCCCTCTCTGTCTTTTCTTAAAGAAATAGAAGCGTTTATTGGAATCTTTTTATTTTCTTTGGTGATTAAGGTCAGTTCTTTATTACGAACGGATATTTTTTCCACAATCTCTTTTTCTATTCTTTCCCAATATTCTTTTTCTAAAAAAATATCAGTTATAAAATCTCCTACTATTTCAAAAGATAAATAACCAGTTAGAGCTTCAGCAGCTCTATTAATATTAATAATTCTCCCTAAGGGATTAATAGTACAAACCGCCAAAGGTAAAAAAGCAGAAAATTCTCTGATGTATAATTCTAAATCTTCTAAATCTTCTTTGGCCCTTTCCAGCTTTTTTTCAATTATTTCTCTGTTTTCCATTTTTATTCCCAATTTATTAGATATTCATCGCAAGAAGCGCCTTTGAAAACACACTTGGTTTCTTTAATGCCGACTTTCTTGCTTTTCAAAACAAACTGGGCCATCCTTAAAAAATATCCAGCCACAACGACGCACATTATAGGATGAATTTTAAAATCTTTCACTCGGAAAATCATAAACTTTTCCTTCTCATTATATTGATAAGGCTCTAATTCAGCAAAATCAAAATGCTGTTTCCAATATTTAGGGCTTTCTTTAAAAGACCTTTCAGCTGAAAGAAAATATTTCATTAGCATCTTAACCAAAAAAGAAACCTTAGGGGCAAAGTTTGCCATTTCAAAAATGTCTTTATCGCTCCAATTAAAAACCTCTTTAAGGCAAAGAGTTTTAAAAACGTCCCAACCTATGGGATACCATTCCATTGGACTGATCTCATCAAAATTTATTGGCTGGCCCAATTCCTTAAGCTTATCTTCAAGCATTTTTACCTCTTTTTCTCCTTTGCGGTAACGAATATATTCAATATCAGTGAGAATTCCCTCTCCTCTGATATTTCCTTTGATACTCATCAGTTCTTTTGCTATTTGTTTTAAGGGTTCATCTAATTTCATATTTTTATTTTTTTATTTTTTTTATTAAAAACAGCTTCAATTTTAAGAACTATTTCTCCGGGATTAAGTTCGGCCTTAACCAGAAAATCAGCCGCGCCCATTTTTAATCCCTTGCTTATTTTATCTCCTCCGCCTAAATTTGATAAAATAATTACCGGAATCTTAGAAATGCTTTCGTTGTTTTTTATTTTTTCTAAAACCTCAAACCCGTCCATCTGGGGCAAAACAAGATCTAATAAAATTAAATCCGGATTTTCCAGTTGGGCCAATCTTAAACCTTCTTCTCCGTCTATTGCTTCAACTATTTTATACTTTTCTTTAGAAAGTTTTTTAACAATTACTTTGCGAAGAAATCTATCATCTTCAATTATTAAAATTTTTTTAGCCATAATTATAATAAGGTTAAATTATTATCTTCTTTTAAACGACTGATAAGAGTTTTGAATTCATAGTTTTCAAATATTTTAATTATCTTATCTTTATTATACCTCCCCCAGACGCATTTTCCCAGATCAAAATCAATTTCTATATCTTTTTTTATTTGAGCCAGCATTTTAGAAACAAAGGCCTGTTCCTTATAATCTATTAATTTCTTTCTCAATGATTCTTTTATTTTTTTAGAATGCTCGCTATTTTCTCTTAATTCCTGATAAAGATTTTCTAAAGAATTAAATTCTTTAATCAAGCTGATGGCTGTTTTTTCTCCCACCCCGAAAACACCGGGAATATTGTCTGAAGGATCGCCCCTTAAGGCCTTAAAATCAACCAACTGCTCCGGCAATAAACCATCGTATTTTTCTTTAACTTTCTCTTCGTTATAAAGAACAGTATCTTTAACTCCTTTTCTTAAAGCATAAACCTTGGTGTTTTTATCAACCAATTGAAGCGCGTCCAAATCTCCGGTTAAAATAATGGTTTCTATTTCCGGGTAGATTTGCTTCTTGGCCGCTTTTTGAGCAATTGTTCCGATTAGATCATCGGCCTCAAATCCCTGTTTTTCAAAAATCTGAATATTGAAATTCTTCAGAAGCTCTTTTATTTTTGGAATCTGCTCATAAAGCTCACTGGGCGCTTTTTCCCGATTGGCTTTATATAATTTATATTTTATATGCCTGAAAGTAGGGGCGGGAAAGTCAAAAGTAGCCACAACATAATCCGGTTCAAATTCTTTTATCGCTTTGAAAAAAGCCAATAAAAAACCGTAGATCGCATTTACCAATTCTCCCTTCTTGGTTTTTAAAGGTGGCAAGGCATGAAAAGCCCGATGAACAATCGCATTCCCGTCAATAATAATTAATCTTTTTTTGTTCATACGTTTATTTTAGCACAGAATTTTCAATTTTCAATTTCTAATTTTCGTTAAATTTTCAATGATTTAATTTTCGGACAACAAAAAAGGCGATCTCTCGCCTTTAAAAATTATAAAGTAATTTTCTGGTGGATTTATTTATAAATTGCGTGGGTGCCGATGTCTAAAAATAAAACCTCTTGCCTTGAGAGAAAAATAAATTTTATGCGATAAGAATTATCAATCCGAAATGCCCAACATTTTTTATCTTTCCCTGAAAGTTTATGAGTTTTTAATCGAGGGTCAAAAAGATTCTTTCGAAAGACACACTCTTTTTCTTTTGCTTTCTCTTTAATATTAGTCGGTAATCGCCGATAGCTCCTTTCAAATTTAAGCGATACTTTAATTATCATAAACCTAGTCTAAATCTGATAAAGATTCTATGGTCTTGCATTTCCCATTTTTATAATCTTCTAATCCCTCTCCTATCAATCTATCTAATTTTTCAGCATCTTTTCCTTCTAAATGATAAGTTGGGATTGATCTTTCTCTTAATTCTTCGTATTCACGCAAAGACAAAATAACCACACCTCCTTCTTTACGAATAGTTTCCTTAGAAACATTTATAGAATTTTTAGTAATATGATTAGCCATATTTTTATTTTATCAAAATAAAATTTAATGTCAACAAAAAGTGTTGTACAATACAAGATGCGTGTGAAATAATGCCCATTTCTAACGCAAAATGAGCCTGAAATGGCCCAT